>Ga0307509_10000510_pt1 | contig 66182 bp, 65 predicted proteins | sample 10_EM_MG_FD_202245 | JGI IMG/M metagenome (GOLD analysis project Ga0307509, IMG submission 202245) | Populus trichocarpa ectomycorrhiza microbial communities from riparian zone in the Pacific Northwest, United States - 10_EM | ecosystem: Host-associated > Plants > Roots > Unclassified | place...
CCCACCTCCCCCCCCCCCCCCCCCCCCCCCAACCCACCCACCCACCCACCCCCCCCCCCCCCGTCCCCCGCCCCCCCCCCCGCGGGGGCCGGGGGGGGGGGCCCCCCCCCCCCCACTATATCGTGCTATATCAAGGATTATGCCTCAATCAGTAGTTTAGCAGAACGTCCCATTTCCGACATCATCCCTAAAATCTCTATATATATATAGCTCGCAGAGGATATTCTAACACCCCTGCACCGTATCTTATATTTTCCGAAGCCAGTGTCCACGAAACAAACGCCGAGCACCCCGGGGGCGCGGGATCCCGGGATAAGTAGCGAACCCAAATAGATTAGACCCATAACCCGGGAACAAGCCCGATCCGTAGGGAGGATCTGTGTATTACAGAGGCAGCGGATGCGGTGTTACCTGCCAGCCAACCTACCAACCAGAAAGTCAAGCCCGGATGCCCCTGTCGATCCTGTGCTCGGAAGCGGGAACAAAAAGGGAAAAATGCACGATTGGGGACGGGTTACTTTATCACAAGTAAATCCTTAAAACGATGTAGGGTATCTATCTTGTCTGTGTATAATACTAGCTAATACAGATGGATGCCATAATGTCCTTCGACAAAGGGCCTGAGGTGTTCTCACCCGTGCCTGTGTTGAAGGACTATGGGTGTAATGGGGGATGGGCAGTGACGTTATTGGGGTTACTAAATATTGTACCCGGAATTGTCATTGCTGAAATTGGATCGGTTAAGGGAGGGGTGGTGCTGCATCCCGATATCGGCGTCCTGGAAGAATATGTTTCCCTCTTGATTCAGCCCTGGAGCACTTCTTGGTCATCACTCGGCTGCAAATACCAAATGCCCCCCCCCCCTGTGTCCTATATAATTTTCTGATATTCCGTCGAGGGCATGGGTAGGGTTATGAAATGATAGGAACGGTGGGGGGGGGGGGGACAACTGGCTGGTAACCGAAACCGTGATCTCCCAGGACAAGGCCCATACTTTCGAATCCACTATGTGAACCAGGCACGAAGGGGTCTCCCCGAATTCCGACTTCACAAGCTGATGCTAGTGAGTGATCTCCGATGACTGTAGGAAAGATCTCTAGTTTATCATACCCTCTCAGAGTTACCGGAATCTGTTTCTTGATCCCCACCGATACGCTAGTCCTGCGGTTGCGGGGGGGGGGGGGTTCCCGCCAAGGTGTTAGTACATGCCATTATGCTTTGGTGTGAAGCATATACCAACACTCGTTGATCCAGCACAGTACTGAGAAGTGCCACCGGAGTGGAGACTGGGCGAACGGACATTGGGTTAAGATTTAAGCCTTTGCCGTCAGGAGAGTTGGCGAAAGGAGAGAAGAGGAGGGGGGGAGTGATGCCTGGAGATAGTCCTATCCCCCGCAATGTTGATAGTGCCGAAATTTCCCTACATCAAGCTAAAATGTAAACGAAAAAGTTAGCTTCTCACTCTTCCAGAAATGTCAATGGAGAATGGAGTGGTATCAAAAAAAGCCCTTTCAGGTCAAGTTATGATGCGGGCCTTTATTCCATCAACGGGAGCACTAAACCTGATAATATGAGAGTGATGTTGTTGGTATAATAGCTATATGAAATAATGAAATTGTCGATATTCGCGAATAAACATCCGGAGCCCTGCGATGGTATTACACCCCTTTGAGGTTGAATCTACCAATTAAAGAAATACGCTGATTTCGCTAGTGTCCCTTTAGAACGAAACGACGTAGGGAAATTCGGCACTATTAAGACTACAGGGGATGCGCAGGTGAGTGATTGTCGAGCAGTCACAGCGCGTCACTCGTGACGATACCGCATTATGATACCTAGTTTTCTTTGCCTACCGCTGGTACGTTGAAATAGGAGCACTCCTTTTGTAATCTGTCTCAAATTCGCAATAAAACGCCTCCACTTAACCCCTTTGCGACCAAAAACAGGCTTATTTTGGACTCTTCCTGACTGTATTGAATGTTTTGCTTTGGCCCAACGTACTAGCGGCAGGCGAATAAAACGAGGCAATGCGGTAATGGTTGGTGGTTAGGAGAGCACAAATACGGTTTCCGCCGCATTGCTCACGACTCGACGGTTTATCATGAGCCAAGGCCTTGGTCCGCCGGCCATATTATAGTCAAAAGGGCTGATAAGTGACAGTGGAGAGGCGGATGCCATAATGGAATACCTTTCCAGTATGCGTATGAGACGTGGTAGTTGTTTGCTACGAGGTTTGAAGGCAAATATCATATTCAAGATGCTCTACCTTTCCGTCCTCCTCCTACACATTCTTTCTCTCTCTCTTTCTTTACTGTATCATGAATAGTAATTTATGTGCGTTCCGAAGACTATTACGGCCCATCTGGTGGAGAGATCTTATTCAGCAGTCCACCGATGATGCAATGAGCCGCCTTGTGCCAGATATCAGTTAGTGTAACATCCACAGCACTTCATCAGTTGGTAGGAATGTCAGGGGTCAACAGGAATAGGATCGACTGTTCGATTAGGTAAGCAGGTGAAATTGTGCAATACGTTCAGACCCCTTGGTCGCCAGGCCCCCACAAAAGCCTGGGAGTAGGTAGAATTCTATGATGTGTTTCCCAACTAGGACTCGGGCTAGCTCAACAGAAATACATGAGTATCATATGATATGATACCGAATAGCGCTCGTGGTTCAGGCAAACCCTATATAACCCCAATGGCCTCGAGGGTAGCACCCCGTACCAGCGGACAGCATTCTCATCGCTCGGTCAGGGCCGCGCGCAAGGCTCATGCCCCACAACTCCCATACATCAAATCAGACTTGCCACTTCCTGTGCTGATAATGGACATCAGGCACGAAACTTTGGGGGCGGTGATCGGGGGGAGATTGGTGTTCTGCACTTTCTGAAAGCTAAAGAAGCTAAGTCAAAAAGGCGGTCAAGTGCTCCTACTCATAGAGGACGTTAAGGGTTCCAAACAATCTAGGCAAGGAAAGTTCTCGTTCTGGGAGACGCTGATGGTTGCAACTGCCGGCCATGCTTTTCCGGCTTATATGGCCCTGCTGAACTCTTCTTGCCTCCGCAATACAAATACCTCGACACCAATATCTGTCGAGATCACGTGATCAGAAAGCCAGAGAGTTATTCCAATTTCGAAGCTCAATTGGACTATGGTGGGAAGTTATAGCTCAAGTAGAGGAGGAGGAGGAATATTTTTCCATTCGTTTTCTAAATAAAGGTTTCCAAAGTGAGATAGGTCTGACTATCGTACAAGTGCTGGTGGTCCCAATGGATGGGCGGGCCATGCAAGGGCAGTTAGAAAAACACTAGGCCCCTTTATCATAATTAGTGGCTCCAGAGACTTGATTCGACCAAGACAACACAGCAGTAGCTGAGCACGATCGCCCCTTGGGGTGAAAGGGAGATAGTAATGTCATCAAAGGCCGGTTGAAGGAGTGTCCACGTAAAACCGAGACTGCTGTGTGCTAAGTTAGCCCTATCCCTCACATAACAAGGAAAATCTCGACCGGACCGTAGTTTCTCTGCCTACTAAAGGCTCTTCAGCTGATGCTAGCATAGGGCCCTAGGTACCATGCGGCGATAGACTATTAAACTGAAAGTGGGGATCGCAAATTCCTTAACCGGACTTTCTCTTATTCGTCAACGAATGAAATACAACCGTCTCAAAGATACCGATGCCCTGTAAGCATCATTGTTAGGCCGGTATTGAAAAAAGCTAGAGGCAGGAGGATAATATGAGGATACACCAATCCTGAACTCTGAAGGGGAGTGATAGCTCTCCAAACAGCGGTGATGAACGAGTGAAGTAAGAGCATAGATCAAGCAAGAGTATATGGATCGGGAAAGACAGAAGTCCCGTCCGGGCCGCGAAGATCCGAAAACCAATCATAGCTGAACACCAAACAAACCTCCTCCCCCCCGGCTAAAAAAAAAAGGAGGTAAACAAACAAGGCCAGAGCCTACCGGGAGGAAGTGCTTAGTGCTTGTACGCCGTAAAAACTCGGGAAATCTACTATCTCCGCTAGCCTTGTTATCCCCAGATTCCGAGATGGAAGCTCATGAGGAGGAACAGTGTTTTCCTGACGGAGTATATAAGATTGGCTTCAGGGCTTCTTGAATCTCATTAACTATCATAGTATCGCAATTCTGTTAACTTGTCAAACTTAACCTATCCCTAACTAACGGAGATAGTGGACTTAACGGGTTTTTACGGTATAGCACGAGAAATGTGCGAGATTGTTGGAGTCCTCCTCTGGGACGTGGGGAGGGGGGGGCAATCACTCCAACCTCAGCCCTCAATTAAGGCAAAGAAAGAAAAGAAGAAAAAACTATTATGAGAATAGGCAACTCCCGTACAGTGTCCCTACACATTTCTCTGCATTCAAGCACTTACGGCACGATCACCCCGGTGGTTGAGAATACCCCAGTAGAAGCCACGAGCTCCCCTACCGCGTACGCAACACCCGCTGCCTCTGTACTCGAGTAACGGCACGGAAGGGGCTGGAGTGACGGATCGTTGATATCGGTTGTGGATCTTAGTGTGGGAGAAGCAGAGGTGTTGTAGGGTCAAGATATTTCGAGTGATGTAACGTGCTTGCGTTTAGGCATTTGGTTGAGTTCCCAGATTCCGAGGGGGGCAGACAGATAGTTAGCCGGGCATGATACTGGAGAATTAAGTTTCGTTCAAGAAAGAACTCTTCGACTCACCCTCTCCTCTATACATAATACTGTATATCGATGGCCTTACCGGTAGTCGGGGAAGGACTGAGTACCGTACTTGTACCACACCGCAAACCCAAGACCCTCCAATCTCCCCATTAGACGCCCCTGCCGGAAACCCCCCACGACTGTCTCCCTACCCCCACTCATCCAACCCAGCATCCAATATTCCAAACATCCAAACTAAATCTATCATACCATACAAAAGGATCCCAAAACCTAATTTCAAGCACCACTCGCGATACGACGTTTGTGAACATGACCATCACCGCATGACACTGAGACCCAAGCAAGGAAACCGGGCTTTTGCGGTATGTATGCAATAGAAGCCGTATTTAGTGTTCACAAACGACGTTCGATTACGAGCAGCCAGGTGTCTGCCTACCTCCCCCCCTTACAGCGAAGGCATGCGAGCGCACACCTCCTCTTTCCTAAAAGATTCCCACCAGGCCCTCCCCTTTGCATGCATCGCTCGTGGTATCAGACTCCTCCCCGGAAGCTCTAGCTTCCGAGAGTCACCACCCAGCCTGTGCGGTATGGCACCTGTCCCCCACTTTCTTGGAGGATGGCTTGTCGCTTTGTGTTCGCGCAATGCTTCTCCAAGAAGACTGGTATTTAGTTGAATGAATGAATGAATGAATGACTAAATGGCCGATTAGAATACATTCCTGTGTTTTACCTTATTCAAAAGTATTCAGCCCCCAGGATTGGGAAAACGTTTGTGCAAGTTTTTTTCTACTTGTACGGTACTCGAAAGACTTTGACGTGTGTGATGCCTTTTTCGCACAACACCGACAGGTTGGGACTCGAGACTTGGCACTCGAAAAAAGAAAGAAAAAGAGCCCTTTCAACCTGGAGCTGAGTTGCTTTGGCACTGCAGGACGCGATGTCGGTTGCAGGTTGGGTTTCTCGCAAGCGAATACCCGGTACCGGTGGTGTTCGGTCAAGCGTCACTCGATTGGGAGGGGCTTAAATTACTTTGTTAAATTATTTAAATTATTTAAATTTTCATTTATTTATTGGCTGGTATATCCCAGCTGTCGCGCTCGTTGGAGGTAAGAGGTACAAGTGCCTGAGGGAGGAGGAGGGCCCATGGATTTGTGTGGGGTGCAGGGATATCTGGGGATCTTTTGCCCATTTTTTATTGCCAATCCCCCCCGTCTTTGGGCACTTTTTCTCCTGCTCCGAGCAGAGTGGATACGCGTCCAGTGCCAGTGCTGTAAAGTACGGTGCGGTGCGGTAGGGCGCACCTATGACCTTCGGCCGACAAGTAAGTTAAACTGCTCCTTCCCATCTATGATACTCGTAGTTTATTTGCGCAAGTGCCACTGATTCATCGGAATCCATGTGGAGGAAGGAAACAAGCTTTTCGCCCATCCACCCCACCACGGAACAACATCGACCCGTCCAACAGCCCCCATGTCAACATTGTGAGGAAAAAAAAGAAAGAAAGAAGAAGAAAAAAAGGAAGGAAATGAAGAAAGTAATATATCAGATGTCACTGTATACGAGTACAGTTGTCGACAGAGTCACGCCTGTGGGATATTGGCTTGCCTTTTTTGCCTTTATCACAATATCGTATTCGGGTACTGACGCCTTGGCCGGATAGTCATTGTCTAAGCCTTTTGTGCTGCCATTCAAAACCATAGAACCATGAGTCAAAAAAATAAAAATACGCTTGAGCTGAGGTTGAGGGGGTTGCTGTAATAATAATAATAATTATTTACCATGATTTATATATTTATTGAATTTTATTCAACTTCTGGTTACCCGCGCTTGGGAAGTTGGGATTGAGTTGTGCAACCGTCAGAAAGATAAGATAAAAGAATACCGGTACTGGACCTTACCACAGGAGGCAACTCTAATGACATATTTCGGTAGCACACGATTCAATTATTTGAGACCTTACTCGAGCACCGGTTCGGTGCCGGAAGCCGAAGAGGGAAAGCGTGTGACCCCCCACTCGGATTTTTTTTTTTACTTAGCAGAAGAGAGTCAGCTATTTTGAAGTTTAGACAACGGGTTCGATCTTTGGACGCAAGCCACTCTGTGGCCCGGGGGGGGGGGTTATGTTTATTCGTATCATACACTTCCCCTCCCGATCGCTTCTGGCGATACCCACACGCCTTGCCGAATTTTTGGTGAGGACTCCCGCAAAATATCGGTTACGGTAGCGGTGGCAATATTGGAGGAGGGATCGTCGCGATCTATGATAGGATGGCTATGGGGGGGCTGGGGGCAAGCGAGTTCGGCAGAGGGGTACAAGTATATCATACAACAGGGGGACCCAACTATGATATCCAACAGCAATGACATAATAATAATGTCTCATACAGCCGATTCTCCGAAGCCAAATCCAGAAAATGAATGGATGTGTAATCAAATAAAATAAATAAATTGGGTAGACTCCGGTACCGGTACCGGTTAAAGAAAAAGATCAATCATCTGTCGCTGGGCGGATGCATGGATGGATCCTCGGTTTTGCCTGACGGTTGCAAAACGTGCTGATAGCATATCATATCATACTTGTAATTTCCTGACGTTTGTAAAAACGACTGCACTGCATAGGGGGCAAAATCTTGAGGCTCCGGGCAATTTTTGCTAATAATATGCAATAGCAGTCGGTTTTGCAAATGTCAGGAAATTACGAGTGCAGGCCAAAGATTGGCTAGAGCCTCAGAATTTGGTGTTATGCAATAGCAGTCCGTTTCACAAAGGCCAAGCAATTACGAACATATGATATGAGGGGTAGGATAGGAGGGGGGAATAATTTTATCGAATCATGAGCTCCAAGTGGGATTGGACTAGGTTGATTGGCACTATCGCGAGATGGTGCCGGAAACGGAAACACCGGGCGAGCGAGCTAGCGGGGTGGCCGGTCGGAAAATATTTGACCGTGAAACAAAACCCTTGAAGTGCCCTGCACCGTCCGTTACCGTACTCAAAGCTTGCTGTCGTCTTCCCCGAGTCATTGCCTAGACTCAGCCGGCGTATCGGGCTGCGTTGTGTAGGTTGGTGCCTATCTTTGTGGCCTGGTCTGATGCCAGTATTGCATATGTTTCTTTTTGCACTTTTTGGGGTTTGAGAAAGTTGTCATGATGGTTCCCTGGGTTGAGCCTGCTAACGGTATGCCGGTGGGTGAAGAAGGGCAATTTTTTGTCGGTGATTCGGCTGGTTTTGGAGTGAGTGCCCATGAGGTCATTTCTTGGGAACGTGGCCTTTTTGAGGTTTCATTGGTCGCCGCATCATCTTGTCAGGCGCTGATGGGGGTTTTTTTTATACCCTTTCTCTTCTTCTCGCCAGCCCGGGACCCTTTCGGCTGTGCACACGAGTGCATTTAATATCATGTATCTGTCCTGGCTGTACTTGTACGAATACAAGGTTGGTGGGGCGGGGGGGCTTCTTCAGCATTGGCATCGTCCTTCTTAGATCTCTCCCTCTTCCGGAACCGGGACCTTCTTCCAGATCTTTGTTTCCGCCATTTGGGCCAGCCGTAAACCAACAAGACCCCTCCCCACCCCGAGGGTCAGGTTGTCAATTGAGGCCCATGTCTAAATACGGTATCGGGGTTGCCTAGAGCCACCCTAATGAATGGTACAGGTATCATTACTGTAATTGGGAGATTTGCTGGCTGGCTGAAGGGTCGGACGAATACGCAGGCTTGTGTTATGGATCCCCATCCCCCTAGTCGATGAATTTCCAGCACTACCCCCCAAACCGTTTTATTTGAATCTGGTCCCCCCTTAACGACTGGGTGGTCTGTGATTTCCCTGCCCAAGAGCTTGACTCATTGTCGGGGAAATGTTACCACCGCTGCTGCATAGATACAATACTCGTACAACCTTGGACGAGTATCGAATGCTTGAGCCCAGTATTTGTTTTTCGAGGGAAAGCAACCCTACAGACATCTCAGCAATATGCTTGAGTGCGGGCACTCGAGTAAAGCAGTTCAGAAAAGCCTCTCATCCCTGATAAAGTACCTGTTGCGGGCGGTGGGATCTCGTCGGGGGAGGACTAATTGGGAAGTCTGTTGCATATATCATATGGCTTTTCCTCTGCAGTATACGAGGGAATGATCGTGTCGTGATTGCTCATATTATACCGATAGTGTTGCGGTGCAGCCGAGGATAAAAGTGGTTGGGGGCTTTGCCAGTATTTGGGATGACTAGGCCTGGTGGGGAACTCAAGCTTTGGATCAGAAAAAGTTAATTGGCTATGGGAATGGGCGTGTCTCTCGTGTTACATAGAACTCGGAACTTCATGGTTCCGAGATTTACTAGTAGAAGATTTGAACAGGGCTTTTAAAGTCTTCGTCGGGGCCGCCCCAATTCTGCCATAAAGTCCCCATCCATCGTCCTGGCTCCCAGCCCAAAAGGATATATACACGAGCTTTTGGTGTTTCTCCTTATCCGCCCTTTTTTTCTCCCCTATTATTTCCCAGAGAGAGTGGGAGAGATATCTTCTGTACGAATATCTTAGGTTGGACAATTTAGTAACTAGAATTGGCATGTTTTAGAACCCCCCCCCCCCACATTGTCGGTTGTCGGCCGCTTTTCTTTCCGAGATCCAAAGCCTTTCCTATTAAATATTTACTACCCGACTTTGTTCTGGTGCCTAGCCATGACATATAAGTGATAGTTCTAACATTATTTTCTTTTTTGGGACATAGGTTTTGACGAAACATTTCCGAGCCTTAGGGACGACAATTGCTTGCCTGGACAAAGGTCCTTATAACAAAGACTTCCCTTCGTAGTCTTCCCTCGAGCAACCTTTCCTTAGCATTGTCGGGAATTGCTCATCCGCTCTTTTTTATTTTTTATTTTTATTATTTTTTAATACCAATCCTTCATAATGGCCGCCGATTCCGACCCCGAGAAGTCCGCCCTAGGTCAACTCGCATCAGCCAACAACCAAAGCGAGCATATATCTGCTGCGGATGTCGCGCACCAAGTTATCATCGGTGATGAGAAGGTTTCCGCTCCTAGTAAGAGTAGTGGGGGTGGCTCCCAGGATGGCTTGGACAAGCTCGACTCGCACATTATTCATGTGAATGAGGATAGCAAAGATGACCCCCTAGGACACTTGCCCCCCGAAGAGGCCGAAATCATTCGAAAGCAACTTGATATACCCGAGGTTGATCTCAACTACTTCAGTCTCTTCCGCTTCGCCTCTAGGAATGATATTATTATCATTGTGATCTCTGCTATTACAGCAGTTATCGGGGGAGCAGCTATGCCGCTCATGACAATCATTTTTGGGCAGCTCGCAGGTACTTTCCAGAAATTTGCGTTGGGCGCTATCACTGCTGCCAAGCTGCAGTCTGAGCTGAACAGGTTTACTCTGTATGTTTTTCCCTTCATCTTGTTTATTCCGGTCTTTGATTAATCTTGGCCTTAGGTATTTTGTGTACCTCGGTATTGGTGAATTTGTGATGGTATATATCTCTACCGTAGGATTCATTTACAGCGGGGAACATATCTCGCAAAAGATTCGTAAGGAATATCTCAAGGCAGTCCTCCGTCAAAATATCGCGTTCTTCGACAAGCTTGGCGCGGGAGAGATTACGACAAGAATCACGGCCGACACTAATCTAATCCAGGATGGTATCTCTGAGAAGATTGGTCTTACCCTTGCCTCTCTGTCTACCTTTTTCACCGCCTTCATTATCGGGTTCATCAAATCGTGGAAGCTTACTTTTATCCTTCTGTCCACCGTTGTGGCTATTACTCTTATCATGGGTGGTGGTTCGAGCTTCATTGTCAAATACAACAAACAGTCACTCAATTCATATGCAGAAGGTGGCACCGTGGTCGAAGAGGTCATTTCATCGATCAGGAATACTACTGCCTTCAATACTCAGGACAAACTCGCGAGGCAATACGATAGTCATCTCCATACCGCGGAAAAATGGGGTCTGAAGCAAAAGTTTGCCTTGGCACTCATGTTAGGTTTCATGATGTGTATCATATATTTAAATTATGGTCTTGCTTTCTGGCAAGGGAGTAGGTTTTTGGTTTCGGGTGACACAAACTTGAGTGCTATTCTGACTGTATTGTTGGCTGTCATGATTGGAGGTAAGTTATGACATCTGCTTGCTGTTCCGAGCTGTAGTAGCTAATTGCCTGTTACAGCATTCTCACTTGGGCACGTCGCACCAAACATTCAGGCTTTCACGACCAGTGTTGCCGCCGCTGCAAAGATTTTCAGCACTATCGACCGTGTGTCGCCGCTCAACCCTGAAGCTGATGGGGGTGAAAAGCTGAAGCATGTTGAGGGCACTATCGAGCTCAGGAACGTTAAGCACATCTACCCGTCTCGGCCGGAGGTTCCCGTGATTCATGATATGAGCCTCATCATCCCTGCTGGAAAAGTCACTGCGCTTGTTGGTGCTTCCGGCTCTGGAAAGTCAACTATTATTGGTTTGGCAGAGAGGTTTTACGAACCCGTTGCTGGTAATATATATCTTGACGGACACGATATCAGCCAATTGAACTTGAAGTGGCTTCGGGAGAACATCTCTTTGGTTTCTCAGGAACCTGTCTTATTTGGAACGACTATCTTCAAAAATGTCTGCCACGGACTGATCGGAACAGAGTGGGAAAATTCCTCCGAGGAAGAAAAGCGGGAACTTGTCACCAATGCTTGTATCATGAGCAATGCGGACACTTTTATTAGAAGCTTGCCGGAAGGATATGAAACAAACGTCGGCGAACGCGGATTCCTGATGAGTGGTGGGCAGAAGCAGAGAATTGCGATTGCTAGGGCTATTGTCAGCGACCCCAAGATATTGTTGCTGGATGAGGCTACCAGTGCACTTGATACTAGAAGCGAGGGTGTTGTGCAAGCTGCTTTGGACAAAGCGAGTGTGGGGCGAACCACTATTGTGATTGCTCATCGTCTGTCAACCATTAAAACTGCGGATAACATCGTCGTCATGTCCAACGGTACCATTGTCGAATCCGGCACCCATGACGAGCTTTTGGAGAGAAGAGGGGTATATTACAACCTTGTCGAGGCCCAGCGGATCTCGGCTGAAAATCAGGAAAAATCTACCGAGGCCGATGATATCTCTCACGTCGACGACGATGAAAGGCTCAAGTTAACACTTTCACGTTCCAGAACCAAGAACGCCAGTGCCGCGGACCCGGAGGATGCGATTATTGCGGATAAACTCAATAGAACTACCACAAGCAAGTCGAAGTCCCATATCGCATTGGAGAATAGGGCACCGGAAACTAAGCCCCAATATGGACTGTGGGAACTCATCAAGCTCACCGCTTCTTTTAACTCGAGTGAAAAGTTTCACATGTTTGTCGGTCTCTTCTTTTCTATCATCGCTGGAGGTGGCTACCCTACTCAAGCCGTGTTCTTTGCGAAGTCCATTGTTGCGCTTTCTCGTCCTCCATCCGAATATGGCCAACTCCGCAAAGATGCAAATTTCTGGTCCTCTATGTATCTCATGCTCGCCATTGTTCAACTTATCGCCTACCTTTCCCAGGGCCTTGCTTTCGCTTACTGCTCCGAGAGACTTGTTCACAGAGCGAGGAATCGTGCATTCAGGACCATCATGAGACAGGATATTTCCTATTTCGATCGTGAGGAGAACTCTACTGGTGCCCTTACTAGCTTTTTGTCAACCGAAGTTACTCATCTTAGTGGCATGAGCGGTGTCACATTGGGAACGCTCCTCATTGTTACCACCACCCTTGTTGCGGCCATCTCTGTGAGTTGCGCGATTGGATGGAAGCTCGCCTTAGTCTGCACATCGACCATCCCGATCCTGTTGGGATGTGGCTACTTCCGCTTCTGGATGTTGGCCAAATTTCAGCGTAGAAGTAAGAAAGCCTATCAGAAGTCTGCCAGCTATGCTTGTGAAGCCACTGCGGCTATCCGCACTGTTGCCAGCTTGACCCGCGAGAACGATGTTTGGAGCTATTACCACTCGGAGCTCAAGAATCAGACAAAGAAGAGCTTGATTAGCGTGCTCAAGAGTTCCACTCTTTACGCTAGTTCCCAATCCTTGACTCTCTTGTGTATTGCTCTTGGGTTCTGGTATGGAGGTACTCTGATCAAGACTGGAGAGGTAAGTCATCATTAAGTATCACTCGCAACGTCCGATGCTAACTTTTATAGTACGACATGATGAAATTCTTTTTGGTGTTTGCAAGTATCGTCTTCGGTTCTCAATCTGCAGGAACCATCTTCTCGTTTGCCCCAGATATGGGTAAAGCCAGACATGCCGCTTCCGAGCTCAAGGCTTTGTTTGATCGCGAGCCGGAGATTGATACCTGGAGCCAGGATGGAGCACCTGTTCTAGAGATGGAAGGTACTATCGAGTTCCGTGACGTTCACTTCCGTTACCCCACTCGCCCTGAGCAGCCCGTACTTCGTGGATTGGACTTAGTTGTGAAGCCCGGACAGTATGTTGCACTTGTTGGGCCTTCCGGATGTGGGAAGAGTACTACCATTAGTAAGTTGAAACCTTCGCCCCATGAGCGGGCATACCCCAACTAACAAGCACAGGCTTGATCGAGCGCTTTTATAACACACTTGCCGGCGGTGTGTATGTTGACGGTCGTGAAATCTCTACATTGAACCTTAACCAATACCGCAATCACCTCGCCCTCGTTAGCCAAGAACCAACTCTCTACCAAGGTACCATTCGCGAGAACATCCTGCTCGGCGGCGACCGCGACGACATTACCGATGACGAGATCACCGCTGCTTGCAAGTCTGCAAATATCTATGACTTCATCCAATCCCTTCCTGAAGGCCTCCAAACTCTTTGCGGTTCCAAAGGCACTCTCCTCTCTGGCGGGCAGAAGCAACGGATCGCCATCGCCAGAGCTCTCATCAGAAACCCGAAGATTCTACTCTTGGACGAAGCCACATCCGCTTTAGATTCCGAGTCTGAGAAAGTGGTGCAGCAGGCACTTGATACCGCCGCCAAAGGACGAACGACCGTGAGTGTTGCGCATCGTCTATCCACCATCAAGAATGCAGATTGCATCTATGTCTTTGACGGCGGGCGGGTCGCCGAGAGTGGAAACCACTCAGAGCTCATGGCTAAGCGTGGAAGATACTACGAGTTGGTGAATCTCCAATCACTTGGGAAAAATAATTAGCCTAGCATTTGCACGGTACAGCGGTTTCCCCCCTCACTACCACCTCTTCACCCTTTCCTCCGTCTCATCTTTATTTCACTATTGGTAGGCATGGTTTTTTAATTTCTTTTTTCAGCGTCTCTCAAGTCTCATTTTATTTATCTCTCCACTCCCCAGAAGGAAAATTCTTCAATTCAAATGTTTTTATTATTATTACAAGATGTCTTGTGTGGATTAATTGTGGCGGGTAGCTGCCTTTTTTTTTCTTTTTTCCCCTCTGCTTTTTATTACTATTATTACCCTCTTTGTTTATATTGGCCGGCGTTTTGGTCTTGTAGATCCCTCAATGTTTTTTTTTCCCCGCCACTATTTTGTAAGTATGAGTATGTGCTTGTATGGGTGGTTATGGTTTTGATTGTGACGAAAGGTTTGACGAATTTGGTAGAGACGTTTAATTGACATTAGTTGGGTTCTGGGAAACAAGTTTGTCAGAGTGTGGAGCTGTGGTGTCTTGTATGATACTCTACTGTACGGTAGTAGTAGTAGTAGTACAAATCTCCTATCGTAGCACTCTCATCCATGACGGAACGTGACACAAGCACCGGTACGGTACTCTGACCCGCCATAGCACATGACATGGAAAAACCCTGCGTCTTCCACGCCGACACTCGTCACAATGCACGTGGAAAACCTTGGGGCCTTGCGGTACGTTACCGGTAGATTATCTCCAGTCGCACCTCACTATCATACTCCCCGGTAAAAACAATTTAAAAAAAACGGAAAATATACAAACAAAAGATCCAAAACACGATTGCTCAACACAACCAAAACCCACCAATCGAAACCCCCAGAAGCTCTTTTTCAACGCCCCCTCCTCCAATGTTTTTTTGCCGGAGGCTAACTACAATAGCACCAAGAGTTCCTGTTTTTTTCTCCTCTTGGGTTGTCGGTATTATATAATAATAATATTATAATATAATAGCCATGCCCCCATATAAGGCCCGAAACGTCATGGGACGTATCTTTGATCTCTATTTTCAGGTGTTTTCTGCCTATTATTATTATAGATTAACTTGGCGCGGGCGGGGTATGTCATGTATCGTGCGGAAACAGGGGGTGTGGGATGGTTTTACTCTTTGGAAGTGGCACGGATGGTATGGGAGCTATCATACCATACCCGCATTATTATTATTATCATCGTTGGGTGGAAAAAGGGCTAGGGCTATGGTAAACTTCTTCTAACAGATGGTAGGTATTATGCGCATCCTCTATTCTAGAGGTGGATTTTCCCGTATGGTATCCTTTTTCTTCCCTTTCTTTCAAAAGCTCAGCAGGTATATATATATCTGACTGACTACGTGCTGGATTTCCCCTTCCTTCCTTTCCCTTCCCACTTTTGCCTCTGGCCTAGGCTATAAAAAAAACTAGAAGGTTACGATAATAATATTATGATAAACCGGTAGAGCCACTGATTAATAGTTTGCCCTCATTTGTATAATACTAGTCCTTCCAAAATTACAAATTCCGCACTTATGCGAGTTTTTTCCCCTTCATTTCCTTGATGTTTAATGTCTGGCGATTTCTTTTACTGGAACTGCATAAGTAGTATATTTCTTCCCTGGCTATGGAAGTGGGAGGAGGAGGTCCGTTTGCTTGCGTGATTGGGTTCTCGTGTGATGCAGTACTGTTGCTCGAGTACGGACGGTATGATATATGCCCTGTCTGTCTCGGCTGACTGACTGTTAGCTTGCCGGTTAACGGACGGAAGGGTTTCTGGACGGCCCTGTATATTATGTTAGCGCAGAAGACGCCATTGTATCAATCAAATTACTAGTGTGGGTCCGGTGATGGCTTTTTCTTATCAAGTTAGATGATAGTATAGATATAATAGATAGATGTGTTAGCCAGGTGTTATCCCCTACAGTATTAACAGTACCGAATTTCCCTACTGTACTTCCCACCATGCTAAGAGACACTAGTCTAGTAAAATTAGGGTCTACTGTACAGATCTAACCCCAAACAGGCGTAGCAAACGCCATTACAATTATGATGCACGACTCCAGATTGCCGGCCATCAGCAACACCGCTCTCACATCAGGTTTTAGTCCTCCCGTTGACGGAAAATAAATAAATGCTCGCGAGAAAAGATCTGTGACCTAAAGTGTAGAAAAGTTTGCAAGGGAGTTTGAATGTAGGGAAAAATTCGGCACTGTTGGCGCCGCAGGGGATGGATAGTGGGTGAGTGTGGATATGATTAATATGGGTGATTTTGCTTGCTACACTGGGTTCTGGAATATGGTTGGTTGGTTTTTGTCTTGTTTGGTGTTGTGAATCATGCATGCATCGTACCAGCTGGGTTTGTGGTATTACTGGGAGGATGCGAGCACATGTGATTAGCACAGCATATTGTAGTATAGTGCTATGGGAAATCACCCTGGCCAGGTGTTGAGGGGAGTGCTCTCTCTTTCTTTCTTTCTTTCTTTCTGGCTGTTATGGTAGAAGGGCTCATAAATACATGATAGACCTATTGACCGCGCCACTAAACCCGTCAACACAATTACCCGCAACGCACCCACAGGCATCTGTGTGTCTTACAGCACAGTGCCTAGAGTTTTTCTTTCCACCATCTTCGTGAATGCGAACTGTGCATTCACAAGTAATCACTCGGTGGAGAAAAGCACCGGGTGCCGTAAAAGGAGGGCATGGAATGGACTACGATATAACGCAACGAAACACACATACACCCCTAGCCAGAGAAAACGAGAACAACAAAAAAAGTGAGAGGAAAACACCCCCACCCCGGCACAGATCCCAACCTAACTTACAACTTTGCGCCTAATCTTCTTCTCGACTGGTAGTGCTGTCACCCCCAATATCGTCATTAGCACGTCCCCATTCAACCACACTTTAAGAAGACCAAGGATACATACCGGCAACCCCATAATCCCCTCCTTCCCGCCCTGAACCTCCCTCTCCTCCCTGTCCTCAATAGGCACGTAATCCCTAACTCGCGGGCCGACGTAAACCTGCCTAGGTCTCCAAATCTTCGGATTATTCGCTTCAATAGCCTGTTTCCAGTGCGCGAGCCAGCCCGCAACCCTGGGCACTGCGAACAGCACTGGGAAAAAATCCAGTGGAAATCCCAGACTGCGGTAAATCAAGCCGGACCAGTAATCCACGTTCGGGTACAACTTCTTTTCCACAAACCAGGGGTCTGCGAGGGCAGCGTCTTTGAGTGCGGTGGCGACTTCAATGAGTGGTTCGTTGCCGCAGGCGGCGAATACCGTCTCCGCGACCTCGCGGATGATCTTGCTGCGCGGGTCGGTGTTGCGGTAGACTCTGTGGCCGAAGCCAAAGAGGAGCTCCTTCTTGGCCTTGACGGCGGATATGAAGGCTGGGATGTTCTCCACCTTGCCAATCTTCTCGATCATGCGGATAACGGCCTCGTTCGCACCGCCGTGTAGCGGGCCGTAAAGCGCTGCGGCGGCAGCCGAGACGGCCGAGTAGGGATCAACCAAGGAGGAGCCCACGTGTGTCATTGTAGCGGTCGAGCAGTTCATCTCGTGGTCCGCGTGTAAGATGAACAGCGTCTCCAGCGCGTTGGCTAGCCGCGCGTCCGGCCTATAGTTCTCAGCGTCGGATGTCGCGTCCATCATGTACAGCATGTTCTCGGCGAAGCCCATGTCCGCGCGCGGAGCGATGAAGGGTCGGTTCATGCGCACGCGCATGCTCGCCGCGGCGACGGTAGCCGATTTTCCAATTATGCGGATGATGTTTTTGTTCATTATGGCTTTGTCGTGGATGTACAGGTTCCGGCCCTGTAGGGCTGGGTTTGCCTCCGGGGCGAAGGCGCCCATTGCTGCAAAGGCAGAGACAAAAACTGACATGGGGTGGGAGTCTACCCTGCTATATTAAAACTAACCATCTCGGGTAGTGGGAAGGAAGGAGGGGCCGCCGACCATATCTCATACTCCCAATAACCTTTGCAAGATCATCCGCAATCTCGGTATGGTGCATCACCTCAAACTTCCATATCTCGCTCTGGCTCTTACTCGGCAACTCGCCGTAGATAAGCAAGTAGGCCGTTTCCAGAAAGTCTGACTTCTCAGCGAGCTGTTCGATAGGGTACCCCCTGTGCATGAGGAATCCCTTATCTCCATCGATAAAGGTGATCTCGGAGCTTATGGCGGCAGTGTTGAGAAAAGCTGGATCAAAGACACGAATCCCGTTGGCCGTATCGTCGGTGTCTATGCCATCCTTTGTCTTTGGTACCTCGCCCTTGAGGGCTTTGAAGGCGGTTGCGGGGATGGAGTTGTGTGTTATAGGGATGGTGATTGTCTTGCCGGTTCGATTATCGGTTACGGTTAGGGTGTTTTTATCGACTGGCTTGGGACTACGGGAGTGTTAGCTTTTGCACGGCGGATAGAAGTGAGGAAATAAATCTCTTACGCAGGAGGTGGAGGAGCCATAGCTGTGGTGGCAGAGGTGAGCGCAACCAAAGATTTACGCAGGAAACAAGGAGAAACGGGAAAAAAGGGAGAGAAGGACCCCAACGAAGCTTTAATACTATATTACCGCAATCCAAACAAGTTGCGCCCTAAAGTCCGGAGGAAAGAAAAAACAAAAGGAACGGACGAGAGGAACAAGATATTATTGTCAGCCCGAGGCTCGTGATCAGTCAGGGTCCTAAGCTATCATGAGCTAATGGCCTCGGAAGTCCGTCACATGCCACCAATAAAAGGTAAACACCAAGAAAAAACAAGCTGTTGTACCGAGGCTCCACTTATGACGTTGTCTGCCGCCAAGACTTTGTGGGGGAGGAATTGGGCAACTGAGGTGCAGCGTAACTCTGGTCCCTAAGAGGATCTACCAATGATTGTAGAACTCAGTTTTTTTTGTTCATGGTGGGGGTGGGGACTATTTGCTCGTTCAGAGAGAGGGGGCATATATCACACACAGAGGGAATATAAGGAATAGTCTATTATACGTGAATATTTTTTGGGAGGCAGGGAGAAGGTTCCTCTATCGTACTCTTTCAAACACCGGGGAGAAAGTACGTACTGGAGCACAAGCACTTGTGGACCGGGGCCAAGGGTAACCCGACCAGCTGCTTCCCCAGCGCTCGCCGCCGGGACCTCCACAGGGGAAGGCTAAAGAATGGTGGTCGCGAGTTCGTACAGGTGCGCGTCAAGAGGTACAGTTATGACATTATTATTATTGCGGTGGTGAGCCGTCGTGCTTTAGCAGGCGATACCTCAGGGCGCATACCAGGCTTTTCCTGTAGCTATTAACTTGACAGAGAAAAAACCGTCGTGCTTTAGATATAACAGCTCTTGTGTCAACATTTGAAATATCCATACGATGCCGTCTTGAAGGCCTCCAACTTGTCATCCCAATCTAAAAAGTGCTGTACCTCTTGAAATCATATAATCTCACTCGCAATATCATACCAGATGCTGTTACAATATGCGATCGGAACTTTGGACGAAGAAGTGATAATAGAAGTAGTCGAGATATCTTATTGCGACAACGCTTGTCAATTGAATAATGAGAAAGACATAGCTCGGCTATATAGTGCAATGGTTGAGTCCAGCCATTACCACTGCGATCCCTCCACAAAGAAAATCAAAGACTATCAAAGAAGTAACCTGAGAGGAACAAAAGGAACAATGAAAGAATGCACATTAGGCTTCAGCCAGTAACGAGTATGGAAAATATAGAGAGCTAAAAGAAGCATTCGAGAAGAGAAAGAAACCATATTTGAGAGGAGCAAGAAATCATATACGAACAGATACCAAACGCCAACCATCTATATTATGCAGTAGACTTGCCGAATGTGACTCCAGTCTTAAGAAATCTCTGCATCTCATCATCTGCGACCATCTCATCAACCCAGGGAGCAGCTTTCTCCGCCATAACTTCCCCATGCGCTATCATAAAAACCATGTCAGTGGAGCACTTTGTATCACAGCTAGACCTCAAAGATACTCACAAATGCAAAAGCCGTGGGGTAGCCCGTCATCGCAAACAATCATCTTCACCTTCGCGCCAGTACCTCTGGCCTCAAGCAGTTTCTCTCGCGTCTCTTCGGCAACCCAGCGATCCTACATCGAATCAGCGTCCGGATCCTCACCAAAAAGCCGACGCGGGGTTATGATACGTTTCTTCCGAAATAAAACACAAGAGGTGTATCGTTGCACTCCCATATCTCCTCGCCCCATGCGTCCTCGGTGATGGTTTCCATTTCTTCCCGTGCTAGCTCTAGGGCTTGGAAAACCATGCCACGGGTAGTGACAAATGTGTTTGTGACGCTGGCAGCGGAGGACGGTTGGAAGGTGGCTAATTTCAGGATGGGATTAAGGACAGGAGTCGGGAGGAAGGAAAGAACCCGAGTAGCTCCTGCAGCGATAGAGGGGAGAGGTGGGACGATGGATTGGATAAACTAAGATGGAGACCATTAGGTTTCGGAACGATAGTGAGAGGTGAAGGTAATAATAGCAGTATTATAGAAGTGTCCATCCCCCTAGCGGCGCGGTATCACTTACGGTCAGCGCCCGTCCACCAGAGCTCTTCCCAATATCGACAAGGGTAGGAAACAATCCCACTCCCCCAACAACCTTGACCTTCTCGTCCTTTCCTTTAAATTCCCGAATAACCTCCATCAACACATATGCACCCACAGAGTGCCCCATCAGCAAAACCCTATCCCAGCCTTTCACCTCCGCCAACCATCGGATAATTTCAATCTTATGCCTAACCTGATCCGGCAGCCCCCAATAGCCCGGAGGCGTATCTCTCGCACATGTCTGCCCCGGGTAGAAGCCACTATGCGAGACAGCGAGGATGGGCAGCTTTGTGAGGGCGCTGAGAGTGGAAAGGTAAGCCACATAGTATTGCACCAGGCCGGGGTTTCCAGGAAAAAAGAGAATGTAGGGTTGGGCGGGGTTAGGGCTCGGGGAGGGGAAATAGAGGGTTTCGAGAGGTGGGAGGTGTGTGGGGAGGAGGAATGGAAGTGGGGTCGGGATGGGGGCCGGCACCCCCGAGGGTTCTGCGGGGTGGGGGAATGGAGGTAGGGTTGGTACTGAGGCTGACATTCTCGAAGAAATTTGTTCAGGTTGAGGGGAAAGAGGAGGGTGAATCGAGTTTGGTGAAGTGGCCAGGAGCGGGGATTATCTTATCAGATCGGAGAGTTGATCATCCAACCCCTCCCGGATTCTGGGGGAACAGGGATTTTGCAAGCGGCGCCTACAGTATCGGTACCGGGTTCTGCGGTGCACTTGATACCGGTACAGTCACACCTCGTTACAATGGAATCCTTTACACGGGAACCTCGCTATTGCGAATGGACCTTTTGGGAATTTACATCCCTGCTCCCATACAAATGGACCTTCTCTGCAAGGAATTTCCCCAAATATCCCAAACTCCTGGCCTTCCTTATAACGAGGTGCAACTGTGCTGGTACCGTACCGGCGCCGTAGTTTATCTGTGTGGTACGATACTAGTACTGTAATAATTCTTCCTCTTGATCCGGTAATACCGCAGAATGGGAGAAAGAAGCCTTCTAGCCAGTTCTCCATCCCCGAGTTTCACCAACCTTCATTCCATAAAATAATCTCGGGGGCTAGAAAATGCTGATGATCGCCTTGGCCTAATGTTTCGTCACGCTATCTGTCTTCCTTTCCACGAGGCTCACTACTCGAGCAAAGTCGCTCTACGCACTCACGTGGTGATCCCTCATGTAGCAGTACCGGTATGGTACTTGGTACTGGTGCAGTGGCGAGTGCGATACGAAAGATACCATCGCTAACCAATGAAAGCGGAAAAAAGGAACCTGGTCTCCTCTAGCTAAAATCCTAATTATGATATCCGAGGCACTCGTTCCTGCGAGGGGATGTGAGATGGGACACTTTCGCGTGCATGCTTGATATTGTGGGCGGGAAGCGTGGGGAGCACCTGTACTCGCGGGGGAGAGGGGAGAGCAGAGTGATGATGATGGCGATGATGTCCAGGTCCGGCTCATCCGAGTATCACGGTGCGAGGCGAGACGACAATGAAATTTCTATCTATCCTGTCTGTATTGGTTCTGCTGGGGCTTTGAAGGAAATTTCACAGTTTGGTGAACCGATGCGGTGCTTGCTTGGCCCTTCCTATCGTAGCCAAAGGTAAACAACGAATGGATTATCCTACCGCCAGGGGACAGCTGGCCGAGCCTATTACTACAACACTACTGGTTGGCTGTACGTGAACCGCTTTAGGAAGCGTGCTGTCTGTCGTGAACTGAGGGTTTACCTACCCGCAGCCGGTGGATCCATCTCTCTCTCTATCTCTCCCTCTTGCTCTCTCGCTCTCACACACACACTCGCTAAGTCTGTTTCCAATCGTTCCGTAGCTCTCTGAACCCAACCTCCCTCTCCTTTCCAACCTATTCTCCCTTAATTCGTTTATCCTACAACCATCAACCCCCCCTGTCCTTAATCCCCCTGATAAGCCAGCCCACCTTCACCCCCCCGCCATCCAGTTTTTTCTGTAGACCCCTGGATAATCCATCTCCCTACTTTTTTTGCCTCAGGATTCCTTCCTTTACCAATCTTCCAAACCATCGGACGACTGCAGTTTTCTCAAAGGTCCCCTGAGCTATTTGGTCTTTGGCCTGGTAGCCCAAGGACGCCTCGTAGGTAACAACCGTCCTTGATACGCAAACTCTTTTTTTTTTGTTTGTTAAATGTCCTTGTTAATCATTGACGCCTTTTAGGTGCGTTCGTACTTGCGATTTCGATAGTAAATCTGCTATTCGTTTGCTGTCCTCCCGTGGAAAGAGAGAGTGTGTGCGGCAGCTCGTAGTTTGCCCACGCACTACGGTTCGGAACAACTGCTCAGGAGATAGGTCCTGGCAGTTGTTAAAGTTGGGAGAATAAAACCTAGACTTGCACCCTATAATTTTTATAGCCAGTGGGAAGTTCTCACAGGCTCAACAGAGACGACGTCGTGCACGTCGAAGTCTACCGCCCAATTTCATCATGGCTACTCGTCACCTTCCAATCAGAGATCTCCACCATACCAATGCTACCATGTTACCCAACAGTACTATGCTGGCTCCGCCTCCCGATGATACGCCCGCAACTGCCACAACTGCTTCTGTTGCTCCCACCTCCATTTCCCCTTCTGTAGAATCTCCTTCTCCTACCATCCAGGTCACCCCGGAGAAACCTATAGCAAGGATTTCCTCCGCAAGTCTCGCACCAGCTGTCTCATTCACTCGGCCTCCAGCGACGGATCCACCTGTCTCATCTCCCTTAGCGCCCCATCAAGGAAATTCTTGGGATCTTGAAACGTCCCATCCTGGTAGCGGTGCGAGATTCACAAGCATCCCCATCACTCCCCCTCGTGCCTCCGCTCAAAGCAATACTCGACGTCTCCCACCCGGCAGTGTCGGCCAGACCTCCCTCACTCCTGCCAGAGAATCTTCACCAAGTCGTCTCTCGACAATCTCAGCGCTTGCCGGATCACAATTGTCACGGGTGACTTCGGCGAGGCACATTCGCTCTCATTCAACTCCAATGGGACTCACCGGGGATAATCGAGGAAAGCACCAACAGCAACAGCGGAACGCTTCTGGATTATTCTCCTCCATATTCACACCATCGACGAGACAAAGTTCTCCAGAGGGACAGGATCCTCCACCTTCGTCGTTACGGGCTGTTGCGTCATCCGCCTCTGCTCTAGCTACAGCAATGGGAACCCCAAAGTCTGGTAACAAGGGGTTCTTCAACTTTGCGTTTGGAGGTTCGAATCAACCAAATTCCCCGCCCTCCTCTCGCTCGTCCGTTCGGGCTCTTTCGCCGGATCGTGATACCTGTCTGGTTGATGAGTTTGCCGGCATTTCCTTCCGTGCGTTGCTGCAGTCGTACACCGTTGAGCCTGTGGGGACACCCGAGACTTTGGAGGAAGCGCTGAAGCGAACCCCCGAGGGACGTTTGGGCGAGCTTTCCGAAACTGCTGGAGACTTGCTGGAAAGGGTTTACGAGGCGTACAAGGCTCGGACGAACGCGCTTTCGGAAGTGATGGATCAACAGGCCGAGGACCAGGATCTGCTAGAGGAGTCAAGGACAAAGACGGCAGAGTACAAGCTGCAGCTGGAACGGCTCGCTACGGAGGAGAGAGCGGCAAGGGAGGAGCAGCAGTTACGGCTCTCAGCATACGAAAAGCGGATAAGAGATCTAGAAGATGAGCTATATCGTGAAAAAGCCAAGGTGCAGGACTTTGAACAGCGGGCTGTGATGGCCAACCGAAAGAAGCGCGCAAGTGCAGCCAGCGACTCTGGCTTTGAGAGTGATGCAGATAGTCTGTTCTCCATTCGCGAGAGGGACCGCATGACTAGTCCTGTAGGCTCATTCCTGGATGCCGGTATTGACGAAACCTCCTCCGCAACCTCCACTTTAACAATCACAACCTCCACTGCCTCTGCCGCGCCATTGAAATGCGACTCTTGCGCTAAACCTCTCCACCCTGTCTCTTCCTCCGCGTCTTCCATTGCAAGCATGAGAAACCCTACGCCGCTCAGCCAGGCTTGGTCTCCTTCTAGCAATACCAGTAACGGTGGCAATAACCCAACATCAAAATGGGGCTTTGCCGCTGCTCTCAGAGGGAATAGACAGACGGGCGTCTGGGGAGGGAGTGACACGGAAATTGTCCGTCAGGAGAATCGTATGCTCAGGGCTCGTGTGGGTGAACTTGAAGCTGTAGTAGACGACGTGCTGGAAGTTGTTGCTGGTCGTGGTGTTTTTTGAGTTTTCTTCCTTTTCTTAGCTTTTCTTCTATTGAAAGTGGTGATGGGGCCTTTTTTTTATACCTTAGTTTGATGGCTTTTTGATTTTCCCTCTTACATCTGTTACGGAGTTGGCGTTTTCTGGGTGAATTTGCTTTCTTCTACTTTTTTACCTCCTGGGAGTACCAGGATGGATGGATTCCTGTGCATAATTTTGCTTTCCCCGTTGCGACTTTCTTCCTTCCCCTTGTCTGCGTTGCTAGGTGTTTGGATTTTCCGCGATATGACGGCAGATCGCCGCGGTTGCTTTGATCGGGGATCCTTTGACATACTGATGCTGGTATGGGGCATGTTTAGTTTGGATATCCTGTGATTTTGAACTGGATTACGTTGCAGTTTTTTCTTTCTTTCTACGTTGACGAAATTGACAGCGAACGGGGAGAGGGGTATCGGTACAATATATTTTGTTAGGGAGAAATTTGATTTTAGTATTGTGCTAGGGATGGGCTGGGTTTTTGTTTCGAGGGTGTGGGAATATACTCTATAGATTACGGTACAAGCAGAATCTACCTACATGAGAGTGAAAAAAAGAAGGAAAAAAGAGCGTATTGTTATACTTCTTCCCTGTGCTCTCCTTTTTTTTAAAAAAAGACATTAAGCATATCACCGAGTGACAAAACATGCCCCCGAGTGATCCTCCATGTCTCCTCAGGGGTGCTCTATCGCCTCACCCTTTTATTAGCCCCCGCCCCAATCTTTCCCCTACCCCCAATCCCCCCCCCATCACCTTCCTCCTCCTCCTCATCCTCAACCTCGGCGTAGATAGTCTTCGGCTGCGTCTCCCTCCACGCGGCCGTAAACACCGGCTCCCTCTCCGCCACATCGGCATACTTCAGCAACGCCTCTCTGGGATCCTCATCTCGCATACTACTCAACCCAATGCTCCTCTCAATATGCGCCTGATCCGGTTGACTCTTCCCCCACGGCGTCTGCGCTGGCATCGCCGGTCTACGCTTGTCCGCTACGACGCCGCCCTTCTTCCCGAGCAGGGCGTTGGGAAGGATCACCGCGTCGCCCGAGATGGTGGTCATGTCTGTTGTCGTGATGTTGGAGTTGTCGTAGTCGTCAATGTGGCGTTTGCGTGGGGCGCGCGAGAGGAGGGTTGCTGCGCCCTTGCGCGAGATGGTGGGGGAGTAGAGGATGTGCAGGTTCCCGTTTCCGGAGCCTGTTAGGATTTGGTTTATCTGGGGGTGCCAGGTTATGCTAGTTAATGGGGATGGGGTGGTGGTGGTGGGGTGGGTTTGCTCGGGGGATGTTGTTGGGGGGGATAGGGAATGGGTTTGCTCGGAGGTTAGGGTCGCCGAGGAGAGGATGTGGAGGGTGCTGTTAGTGTCGCCAGTTAGGAGGGTGGTGCTGTTGGTTGGGGAGAATATAATGGGTGTGGGGGTTGGGGTTGGGAAGTTTGCCCGCGTGGTTATGGGTGTTTTGAGTTTGCGGGTGTCCCACACTAGATTATTGGGTGTTTTTTTTTAGCTTTGTTAGTTGTGAGAAGGGAGGGGGGGGGGAACTAACGTTTTATGCATTGATCTTCACCCATAGTGGCGATTAGTCTTCCGTCGCTGGAGAATGTTAACCCCCCAGTCCATGTCTCCTTGGTGTGTGCGTCTCGAACTTCCATTACCGGTCTGGAGTACGGACCTCCGGCGTTCCAGATGCTCATTACCCCATCCAGCGCCATGGTCCCAATCATCCCGCCGCCCGCGCTCCCCGCACTCCCGCTCCCACTGCCACCGGTAACCCCACCGCACCATGCCACGGCACAAATCCTACTCCTCCCTCCCTTCCCCCTGCTTTTATGAACCATAACATCCCTGTGCCCCCTGCGACTCTGCACATCCCAGATCCTGACCGTCGAGTCCGTCCCCGCCGTCACGGCCACGCCCCTCTGCATAGGACTCCAGCACCCCCCACTAATCTCGCTGACGTGCCCCTTTGTATTGTGCATATCGCGCAGGTACGGATCACCCTTGACGAACTCCAGTACCGTGTCCCCGTCCCGCGTCAGTATCTTTGCCTGCGGCGCCGCTGGCACGACGAGTAGGTGCTGGCCGTTGTCCAACGGGGAGAAGGCTACGGAGTGGATGTGGTGCGCTTCGCTCGGCTCTAGCGTCTTGAAGGAGTGCAGATGCGTGGTCGACATGGCGTGGAAGTCAAAGAACTTGATTGTCGTGTCATGGCTACTCGTCACGAAGCGCGTGCCGGATGGGTCGAGGGTTATGCTTGAGATGGGCTTCGTGTGTGCTGGAATTATGAGCTCGTGGGAGAGGGGGTATTCTTCTTCCTCTTCTGAGCTGTCGTCGGAGTCGGAGTCTGAGTCTTGTGGTGGTGGTTTGGCTTTGGCTTTGGGAGGGGGAGGGGCGGCTCGACGGGTCTGCTCGACACGGGCTTTCACGTCTCGTTCCACCGTCTGCTTCCCGAAGGACTTTGGGAGGAAAGCGCGCATCGGATCGTCTGGTGCTAGGTCTGGTTCTTCGATTGTCGGTTCGTTGTCGCTGCCAGCGTATTCCTCTTCGCCGGGGATAGGTTTTAGTGACATTGTTGCTTCGTATCGTAGTATTTACCGTGTCGAGGTTGTATGAGAGGGGGTTTTTTTTGGAGGGTTTTTGTCGTTGTTATGTGTTCCTTGTCACAATGGATGGATGGATGAGGATGAACAAGCTCCCGTCCTAAAGTTGAGTTGGCTTTTGGACTCAGTATCAAAAACGGGCTCAGTGTGTCTCAAGCCAAGCCATGCCCTCCTACCAGCAGGGTAATTCCAGACGCAACCCCCCCACCAACCAACAACTCTCCCGCACCTCCAAATATTAACCGGACCACCATAGAAGGCCTCCAAATAATCCACCCCATCGAAACCATTACTAGATCAAATAATGCCACCCTTCAACCCACAAATTCTCTTGAAAAAACCCACCCGACCAGATCCTTGGGCCCGAGCGTCTGTTCCCTCCCTCCTTGCCCCTTCCACCCTCCCAAAGCTAATTGAAGCGAAAACATCAGGGAAACATGGCGCTACACTGGCCCCTTCACCCGCTGGAACCGGTTCAAGGGCGCTTTCCCCGGTTTGGGCATTGCTACGGTTGCGTTCGCGGCGTATTGCACTTGGGAAGCGGTGTTCATGGAGAAGGATGAGCACCACGGGGGGCCTCATTCGGTGGCTGAGGGGGGGGCTAGTGGGGTTGGGACTACTTAGGATATTGTGGATGCTGCTACTCAGTTGGGAGGGGTGTATGCTTTGGGAATTGAATTGAATTGGATAGAAATTGGGTGATTGTGCGGTGGTTATATCCGGGGGTGTAGGCGTTGGCGGGAGAGGGGAGGGGGGGGGGGAAGTATTTGTGGTAGAAAGGTGGATGTCGCCAATTCCATTATTGCTACACATATGCGACTAAAACAAAATTGTGAAAACAGATACATAAAGAAATAAGAAGGAAACCTTTATCACAAATTTAGGTGTCTACTAACCATACTTTAAAAAAAAAAACACGCAACAAACGCCCCTGCTAGAAAATCCAATAAAGAAAGAGATCTTGACCTCCGTGCAGATAAGACAAAAAACTAAAGGCCCGTCCAGGCAAACCAAGCTACAACTCCCAAAGCCCATATCCACCCCCCACCTCCAGAAACCCAATTCCACCTCCTCTCCGCAGAGCTCAAGAAATACACCGCTCCGAGGAAGCTACAGGTCACATCCCCTCTCAAGTCCCTGGTGCCATAACTCTGCACCATCCCCCAAGTCTCCGACCTGGGGCACTGGAAGCCTAGATTGCTGGGGCAACTCTGCACAAGCGTCCAGCAGAGGTCCATACATGGCTTAATCTCCTTATATGGCCCCGGGCGGATGATCTGGTCGATCTTAGGGTTCCGGGAGAACTTTGTGTGTGCCATGTTCGCATCTCCTAGTGGGAGGGTGATATCGGTGGTGTTGAACGGGTGCGTCTGGTTTTTCCCCGAGGATGCATTGTAGAACATCTCACCCATGGCGCGTTCGGCCAGGTACGGCAGTCTGGAGGAAAAATCCATGCACCGGGGGATGGTTACCGCACATAGCCAGTTTTTGTAAGCGGCGTCGCAGTTTGAGCAGTTTCGGGCGAGGGAGTACTGCGCGGAGCTCGATGCGTTGCACTGGATTTGTTGGAGGGAGTAGGTGAAGTTCTTGTACCAGCTTTGGGCGATACCGTCGTAGAAATTTGTTAGGTTGTCCAAATTGAAGAGTGTGGGGTTCGAGGGCACGGAATAAGCTACTTCGGAACAGAACGGGAGGTTGTATATGATCTGGCAGTTTCCGTCCCTCTTGGTGTTGATACGCATGGCGGGCCAGATAGTTCCCGAGGTATCAGAGGGGTTTGTAGAGTTTGGCCGGGCGAGGTACCCGTAGTAAGAACTGCTCCTATTCAACTCTTTTAGGTGGAATTGCTGCTTCGGAAGGCCCCCGAGCCCCCGTCTGGTCATGCTGACATCGAAGCTTCCGGGACGAACCTGTGCCAGCTTCGTGACGGCGCAGTAACTCTTTTCTAGTCCCTGAAACCTGCTACTCACACCCCTATTCTGAGCATACAGCAGGTATGGCGGCGGTCTCTCCATCAGTTGGCCCCCTTCGACCTCTTCATCTACACCTCCATCAGCAGAAGATCTAGTGGTCATATTCCCCGTAATCAACAACGCAGCTTCATTATCCGAGTCGACAAGGTAGAGGAATTGGTCTTCGACATATCCATGATACGGTTTTCTCGTGGACAGGACCAACTCATAATTCCATATCCCACCCCACTGCGTTCTATCCTCCACATCCGGGGCGTAAACCCCGGCCCAGGTCGACCCGGACGCACCAAACGTGAGATTCGCATACCCCAGCACCACCGGAATTTTAACCTGCGATCCATCCAGAACCCCTGGACCTGGCGCTTGGTTCGAACTGTTGTGCGACAGGTACAGCTCCAACTGCGGCAGCCTCGGAACGTTCCCATCATTATCGCCGCCCCCAGAATCATTATGCTGAGGCTGCAAGCAAGTGTTGAACGTGAGATAGACCGTCCGCGACCTCCCCCCTCCCACCCCATTATCGACACCATCCTGCCGCTTCCTCAATTCGCCCACAGGCTCTTCACCCCTCTTCCTAGCACTACCACTGCCATCATCGTCAATAAATAACTGGCTCGGCTCCAACACCCAGTAATTTATCTGGCCAAACTCGAGATTGTAGGACCCCGGCACATTGTTCCCCAACCCCCTCACTATCTCATTCTCCCTTCTGAAGACATCGGCCTCCCCGCCGAAGGGATCGAAGCCGAATTCAAAGTCGGAATAGGAGTACGCCGAGCGCGGGTATGCCGCGAAGAAGAGTATCACGACCAGCAGTGTTGTTGCGACTAACGAGGCGGCGAATTTGGATTGTAGAGGGCTCAGTGGTACGCCCCAACTACAAGATGGCATTTCTAGGGTTCGTAGTAGTGGCGATGATGGCGGTGGGGGTAGTCCCGGTGTGCGCCAGCGCGGTTTGGGCTAGCGGATTTTGTTTCTCTTTTTTTTTGTGGGTGTGGGTATGGGTATGGGATGCTACGTCGAGAGCATTGTCGATAGGAGAGAGATGGCTATCGGATAGGAAATTGGCACAGTGAGTATTCGAGTACCGGTATGATACTTGGAAGTCTCTACAGCTGGAGGAGTTTGGTGAGGAGGGACGCAGTGAGGTCAGCACAGCACTTGGACGGATTTAGATGCACACAACCACAACCCAGCTGAACCCTCTCCTTGCACTCGGTTTGGATGGCTTCCTCCGCCAGTAAGTCTTATGGGCTCTGACAGCCTGCGGGGAGACCTTCTTGAGTGATGGTAATGCCGGTATAACAGATTATCCTGGTAGTACGGTGGGAAGTCGATGCGGTGCGGTAGGGTAGCTCCCTTTTCGCGTGCGGTCAGGTGTACGGAAAATGTGCACTATCCCTGCCAAGACGTTCTTGCCGCTGCCAGTACCAGTAGAATCTGATCTCCAACACGAAAATCACCCGTGGCGCGAATGCATAGTGGTTGGGTTGCTACCTGCCGTAATGCACCACTGTATGTTGCACAAGCATTTGAAAAATGTTTAAAAAATGTTGAGTTTCATTTGCTCGAGTTCGCAGTTGACATCACTTTCCACTTTGCGGAATAGCTGAGGAGATATTAAAGAAAGAAAAGAAAGAGAAGAGGGTGATAATTACATGCAATACCCGACACACGTTTTGGAAAGGGGACACAAACCAACCTCCAAGCCGTGCGATTCGACAATGAAAGAGAATATGAGAAACCCAGCTGACCAAGCTTCAACCTGACCCCTTCCTTCCCCACGCTTGGCCGCCCCTGCAAGTGGAAGGAAGGAAACAGAAGGAAAATAGGAGATCAAACAAAACAAGAGAAAAGAAGAAATAGAGGGATACCGCAAGAAATAGGGTATCACAGGTTATTACTCGAATACTTGAAGAGTACTCAATGGTGGGCTCCGTTAGTATCTAGCTTTTTCCCCATCAGGCCCTCCATGTACTTCTCATAATCAAATCCCATTTCGCCGTCTTCTGCCTGGACTTTCGGCATCGTCGAAACCAGCTCCTCGATCATACCGTCCGGAACCAAGCTGTGTCTCAAATCAAATTCAGTAACATAAGGCTTTCCATCGGCCACTTCCTTAAAGCTCTGATACACCTGTTCGGCGCTATTCTGGTCCTCAGTAACTTCGACCATGAACCTAATGAACTGTTCGAAAGTTACACTACGGCCTCGAGATACTTCTTTGAAGACTTCGTGCATTTCCTCCTCGTCATACACTAATCCGAGCGATGCCAAGGCCGCCGAGAACTCTATTTCTTGTAGCGAGTTGGTGAGGTCACGATCAAAGTGACGGAACACTGATTCAAACTCCTCTAGCTGGATTGGGGTTAGGTTGGTCATGCTTCTTGCTACAATCTATCTCATTTATTAGCTTTCTAGCCTCCCAGCAACCAGACCCCTCAATGAACGGAACATACTTGGTTATCCAAAAAGCTCAACTTCTTCGCCACACTCTCTTTCGCAAGCCCATACTCATACTCAAGTTCGTCATAGGAATAAACGGTGTAGTCATTCTCCTCGATATTGGCCTCTTCACAGTCGTCTGAGAGCTTCTCGATTCTGTCCAACTCCAGTTCCAATGGTATTATATTCCGATGCAATGTTCGTACGATGCGTAATTGATGCTGTGGGTCCATTAGTCTTGCCCACAAACATGAAACACTCTCCCCCAGCAGCCTTACATACCTCGGGATCCCCGTCTAGCTCGCTAATTTGCAGTGAAACAGTGTTCAGGCATAAGGCAAACTCATTGGCTCCATTCGCAAACGACCGTCTCAACCCCTCCTTGATACTAAAACCTATGAAATTAGAACTGTTCAGTTCATTATGCAACCAACCGAAATCATACTTACTCCCGAATCTTTTCGTTAATCACAATGCTCCGTTTGTTCTCGTCTTGCAGCAATTTCTTCCATTCTAGATCTAAATTGGCTAGGCTCAAGTGGGCCGGTGGCTCGTAGTCTTTCAGTCGGTATGTACTAAGTTTGGTCTTAATATTTCCCAATAAAGAGACAAGATCTGCCTTCTCGGCCACCCATGCCCGCTTCAGAGTACGCTTATATGACGAAAATTGCTGAGATTGTTGTTTAGCGTCGACATATGTTCCAACGAAGGTGGCCGCGGACCATTGCTGTTTCATCTCGCACATTTGCCGCAGCAGCTAATGTCCCATAATCCAAAATATTAGCCAGGTACGATCTAAGGAATTATGTAGGAGGCAAACCTCGGTCATTCTCTTTTCGTAGCCGTGCTGCATTTCCCAAGCTCCTTGCATCACTTCTACAAACTTCTCCACTCTTCTTCCCGCTGTCTCAATTCTCTCGAGTTGCGAAAAGGCATGGAACCAGTAGGCGATATAGGTCACCAAACTGCGCTCGTCAGGTTTTGCCACATCACACACATCCTCCACATCGAGCAATGCAGGAATTCCGATCTCCTCGGTAGCGATTTTGAAGGCTAATGCTGTATTGCCCTTGTGATCTGATTTGTCAAGAGCGTAGTAATCGATTAGATCTGGTCGGTGAAAATCCAAGAGTGCGCAACTAAAAATTTATGTTAATTGAGTAGCTGGGAATCCGGCGGGAGCAGGGTCAAACGTACAACGCTAGGCCATTATTCCAGCTCGTGGAGAAATCGGTTATATCAATTTCCTCGTAGCATGCAGTCTTGCGCTTACACCAAAGCAATAAGCCTTCCTTTGCAGTCAAGCCTTCTGCACTGATTTCCGGCGTGTTATCAGCGTCTACTCTCTCGTTCAATTGTATTGTATGGGCACTCACTTGATGTCGGCGATGGTAAATCTTAAAATCAGGGTCCACAATAAACCCAGAATAAGTTTCAAATTTCCGTCTACTATATCTTCTGCTCCAATGTTAAACAGTTGGATCCCTCTTCCGCGAATATATTCAAGAGCTTTGTGAACATTCTCGCATTTTTGAACCCGCAGCCGTGGGTTGGACGCATATTTTCCCAGAGACTCATTACCGAGAATTTCGAGGAGATGTATCAATAGCACCTTCAAACCATCTGCCGTTAGCAGCAGCTCCGGTGCCAAGGGTGGTAGAGGGAAGGCAGTACTCCAGTAGCCAGGTCTTTTTGCAGAGATTGCGCGGGGGGGATGTTTCGAGCAGATAGCTTTGTGTTGAGCCTAGTTTTTGCCGATAGATGGTCGATATTAGTATGGCTAGCGAAACATCTCATACCGCGCCGACGCCTCCCCTAGAATGGGTAGTGGGGGGGGGGGGTTGGATAGCAGATGGGGAGGCACGAGGCTCACAAGAGAACATAGGGAATCACCGACTCACCACTTCCTGAACGTCTTGTCCTGTGTGGTAATCCACTGTTGCTGGGCCATTTTTCCTTTCTCACCTCGGTGGGGACTTCTCTGAGAACAAGTATTCCTTTTTCCTTTCTTCCAACGTACCGGTAGTGGTGACGGTTTAAGAGGGGAGTGTGAGCGAATCAAGGTGAATAAAGAAGAGCTTGTTCGTTGTTGCTGGACTTTGCGTTGTTGATGGCAACCGTTTCAACCTGCTTTCCTGCCGCTTCCCCTGAGAGAGCGTTTGAAACAACAAAGCAAATAATCGCGATAACATCCCAATAGGGAAAATGTTGTTGTGGAGTGCAAGGCCCTCGCGAAAAGGGAAGAGAAGATCCAAGTGAAGAGTGTCCCTGCCTAAAATTGGGGTCGACTGAACCGAATGCAGCTGATCAAATACCAGTTTCTGGACTGTGGGCTGAGACTTTCGCGAGCGGTTGGCTGGGGACATCTTGAGCTGACTTTAGACCCACAAGTACCGCACCGTACCGGTATTGGACATGTGCCCTCAATACAAGTATTATTCAACGGAAGATATCTACGGGTATTATATTGGACATCCAAAGACAGTTGTAATCTCTCCGTTCTTGCCTCGCAACCTTATCACAGCCCGCAGTGCCACTCCTTATATGGTCTCAATCAAATCAACTTTTAACGAGCACGCTGCTGGTACTGAATGGCAGGAAATAGAGGGGCACAGATAGGCATTGTGCCACCAAGCACCCCAGATCACACTACGGTATTGTGAGTGCTGTGCCGGTATCATGTCCTGAGACATGGATTTGCTGGCTACAATACCTTGCAAATAATCCCAAGCATCGGGTTGTTAAGAATCACGAGAAACATTGGGTTAGGGTTTTATGGTCAGTGCACTGTTCTGGCACGGTGCAGACCATACCCTATGACACCGGTACACATATCACCGACGATGCTGGGCGTACTTGTCCGATACTGGTGCCGCGCTGCACTGGCAATCTGAGGCACGGGAGACCCATTCACAAAATCATTGCTCAAAAAAGCCTCGCATCATGATGCTTTCCATACCCCACTCGTATCATACGCACCATCCTTGACTAACGGATAAACGCGGTTCCTTAGGGCAGCAAGGGGTGGCCGATGTTCCGCGCTTGGCCCCAGGTTCATCTAGCAATCTCATACTGAGAGATAGAGCCAATACTGGACTTCCCCCTTGAGTGGTGGTGCGTAACAATATCGCACTCGGACCGGCCTGTCTGATATGAAACCCATTGTTGGTATATCTAGCGGGGAGTTACCGCATCTGGGTGTTGGGGGGGGCATTGGATCGGTATGGGTTCTTCCTGGTATTAGCCAAAGGCCTACAGTGGGCGAAATCTTACGATGGTGCGTATTCCAATTCCGGGGCTGAAATCGATAAACTTTTCCAAGACCCATATTTACAAGCACATCACGAGTGTTTACCTAATTTTCATCAGAACTCGATTACTCGCAGGCCTAGGTTCATCCCCTCTCTAGAGATATAACATGCACACCATCTACGTACTAATTGTAGAGACCAATAGCAATTTTCTAACCATGCTTAGGAAGACGGGCCTATCAAGTCTAGAACGACTATCGAAGGGAGCTTCCTTAAAAAGGCATTCGGATACAGATAATTGTCTGAGATCCAACCTATCACCCTCTTTACTTCAACCCTCAAGCAAACCCCAAGCACGATATCAAGAACCTTTGATCCTCCCCTCCGATCCCGAAACCCCGAAGGGCGGGGAAAGCATGGGGGGCATAGTTGTTTGAGGTAGAGGAGCTCACTACCCCCGCACTGCACGTTACCTGTAGAGCAGTTCTAGCAGAAGCCCTCCAAATACGCGCGAGTTACTGGTCTAACGTACCGGCATTGTATGTACCATACGCAGTGCCCTTATGGTGCCCCAAGTGTCAGTGGTGTACCGGTAGCTTCGAGCAGACCCTCTTTCTTGTTCGTGATTGGGGGTGAACCAGCAGTCTAAGCTACGATAGGGTATGTTTTCCGGGGAAGCAAGCGAGATGCGGCAACTTATCAACCAATCTGTGCATGGCAATAGCAACGGGGTTTTTTCTTTTCTTTATCCGTCTTGAACCCGCTATCGGAGTGGTAGCTTTATCGATAACTTGTTTCTTTTTCTTGTGATGTGAAAGAGTGTGCAGAGTGGCAGAGACAGATATCATGGGTTAGGGAACTTTGCTTGAGTTGAAGGAGGACCACAATCCAGTAGTACCATAATCTATTAACCGGCCACTATAAATCCTTCATTTATACCAAGAGGTCCATCAAACCCGTCGCATGGCGCCAACTCTTTTTCTACAACAAAACGAGCCTGGGACTTTGTGGGACACATTACCGGTAGGCATATTATCTGGGGGGGGTTTACCAACTTGAGTAGAACCCCCGAAACTCAAATCCTCCGTGCCTCCTTGAATACACAAGTACATATAACTAGCCCTATGCCGTGATCTCACGGCGTAGCACTGGCATAGTGCCTTTCTGTAAATCTTGGTTGCTATTACCATGCGATACCTTCCGATGATGGTCAGCCTTCCCACTGCACAGCATGATACCGGTAGTGGGATCACTTGGTAGATTGTTTTGTCGGGTGATCTAACCCAGGCTAACTCTACTTCATTCGGTATCAAAGAGTACTGTACTCATTTATTATCATTTCGAGCCCTCCTTTCTACCAGTTGGGTAGAATGCATCTCTCCCCTGGTCGTGTCGTTCTGCGATTGGCCACGGAATTAAGCAAAAGTACATCCTGGTGTGAAGGGAAACATAGGCTACGAAAAATTGGGGAATTCTCGGGTTAGATCCCTAGATAGTAGGAGGCGACAAGTAGATGTAGGCAGGGTTCCGCTCATAGTAGTGCTCCAAAGATACCGGTTTCCTGCCGGCAAGTGTGGGCTAGTCTGGGCGTGGAAGAGGCTCTCCTAGTGAGGATAGACGGAAAACATATAAACCCGCCACGGAGCCCCGCTGCCTATTGGGAAAAGAGAACACAGGATAGGATCTAGTACGCCCCTAGTTACTCAATCAAGCCTTCCCCCCCCCCTCCCGCCGCCTCCCCATTTATCCCTTGAGGCTACGAGACCCCTCATTCTCCTTTATCTGAGATCTCTAGACCTCTAGAGCGCAATTGTCGGGGGGGTTGCACTGCTTATCCGCTTCCGCCCTCCTTCATTCATATCCTCATTCTTAGGTCCATCCTTCGGGTTTTCGCATCTCACCATGCCAATTCTTGAAAGACTCAAACAACTCAATGCCCACCTTTATGGTCTTGACCAGCCGCCACATCCCTTCGATCCATTGTCAATCACAGAGATCGAATATGCCACTGCTGTTGTCCGCGAGAAGCACGGCCAGCTCAAATACAATGCCGTCACTTTGAACGAGCCCCTGAAGAAAGAAATGCTTGTCTGGCTGGCTGACGAGGAGAATGCACCAAGGCCCCGGAGGAAGGCAGAGATTGTAGCTATTGACAAGTCATTTATGGTTTACGACGGAATCGTGGACTTGGTTGATGGAAAGATTATTGCATGGGAGAAGTTGGAGGGTGTACAGCCGATGGTATGCTGCATTAGAAATCCTTTTCAGCATGCGCCAGAGTGAAAACTAACTAATTCGTCGCAAATAGATCACTCTGGAAGATCTGCAGGCGACTGAAATACTCGTGCGGAAGGATCCGAAGGTTCTTGAGCAGTGCCTAATCTTAGGAATCCCTGAAGAGGACATGGATAAGGTTTGCTGTGACCGTATGTTCTCTTGCTCGGGATTATTGTGATCGAGTAACGAATTAACAAGAGCCTTTAACGCAGCATGGTCAATTGGGTACGACGAGCGGTTTGGAAACAGCGTCCGTTTACAGCAAGCGCTAATGTACTACCGTCCTAATATTGACGACGTGCAGTATGCATATCCTCTCGACTTCTGCCCAGTGGTCAACACAGAAACCGGCGAGATCATTCACATCGATGTTCCTGATGTCCGCCGGCCAGTCAACACTTTCGGCAGTAACTACAACCCTGCACACATTGAGAAAGAGGGTGGTTATCGCACTGATTTGAAGCCTTTAAATATCACTCAGCCGGAGGGTGTTTCCTTCACAATGGACGGGAGAAAAATCAGTTGGCAGAACTTCAACTTTCACATCGGTTTCAATGCTAGAGAGGGCATTGTCTTGAACAACATCGCCTACAGTGATAAGGGAAATGTCAGGCCCCTATTCTATCGCATGTCATTAGCAGAGATGGTAGTGCCATATGGTAATCCGGAGCACCCACATCAGAGGAAGCATGCCTTTGATATGGGTGAATACGGAGGTGGTTACATGACAAATTCACTATCGTAAGAGTCTTAAACTTCCACATTCCGGGCGTTAACCAATAACAACCTTGATAGTCTTGGCTGCGATTGCAAGGGCTCTATCCACTATCTAGACGCAGACTTCTCCAATAACGCCGGCGCTGCTGTGACCATCAAGAACGCGGTCTGCATCCACGAGGAAGACGCAGGTATTCTTTTCAAGCACACTGATTACCGAGACGACTCCGTTATTGTCACTCGTGGGCGCAAGCTTGTGGTTTCGCATACCTTCACCGCGGCCAATTACGAGTACTGTGTATATTGGATATTTTACCAGGATGCCACTATTCAGCTTGAGATTAAGCTCACGGGTATTCTGAATACCTATGCTCTGGGCCCCGGCGAGGATACAAAAGGATGGGGAACAGAAGTCCACCCAGGGGTTAATGTCTGAACCCTAACCCTCGATTACCTGCGCCTTAACTAACGTATGTCTTAGGCTCACAACCACCAACACCTTTTCTGCCTTCGTCTCGACCCTCAGATAGACGGTCAGAAGAATACCGTATTCCAAGTCGATGCGACTCCCGGCGCTGCGCCGGTAGGAAGCACCGAGAATAAATACGGGAATGCCTTTTATGCCAATAAAACAAAGTACACTAAAGTGAAGGAATCGCTGTCGGATTATGAGGGTTCGACAACCAGGACTTGGGATATCTGCAATACAAACAAGGTCCACCCATACTCTGGGAAGTTCCCCAGTTATAAACTCGTCTCTAGGGAGGCCCCAAGGTTACTCCCCAAGGAAGGTAGTCTTGTCTGGAAACGTGCTGGATTCGCGAGACATGCAATTCACGTCACTCCCTGTAAGCATATCCCGTAGTTCCTCAGCTTGCACCTTCTTACCCATGACTTTTACAGACGCCGATGGCCAGCTCAACCCCGCGGGCCGACATGTCTGCCAAACCTCCGGTGAGCCATCCCGCGGTCTGCCGGAGTGGATAGCAGACGGCGACGCAAATATTGAAGACGAGGACATTGTCATCTGGCACACCTTCGGCCTCACACACTTCCCCGCCCCAGAAGACTTCCCCATCATGCCAGCAGAGCCAGTGAGTCTGCTGCTCAGACCGAGACACTTCTTTTTGAGAAATCCAGCGCTAGATGTTCCACCCAGCTACTCTTCAACACCGAGCCAGGTTGCTTCACAGTGGAAGGGTGTTATGGATAGGTCGGATAAAGCGAGTACCCTAGCATTTGGGCCTGCGCAGGGGTGCTGTTCAAAAAGTGGTCCGGAAACGGCAGGATCTGTGAATAGCGCGGGGCCGTTCGTGTTTAGGAAGGTAGAGTAGGTGTTGTGTTCGGAGAAGGATGTTCCTTTCCTATGTGGATATTAAGGGTTACTATTTATTGCTTTACTTTTGTCGCTAGTAATTTCTTTATATTTCGTGATGGAGGCGGATCCCGCAGCAGCGGTCGGAGAGTTACCTTTCTTCCCCCTTTCCTCCTCGTCAGGGTAGTAATAATTAGCTATCACTCTTTTACTATTCTACTGTACGTATCATACTTCCGCTCCGGCATTTTGTAATTTACAGTGCGACACCTCATTCCAACATCCCTGCTCGACTATCGACCGATTCCCCCGCAATTATTACCGATAGCATGATAAAACCATACTCGAGTACGGTACAGTGCAGTGTAGCATGCCAGGGATCCGGACCCTGGCCAACTTGCATGTAATCGTACTGTATAATATAATATTAACTAGTACTATACCATATCATACTGCGGGGGGGAGGGGGCTACAGTATCATATGATATCGGCGAGTTTTCCTGACGAATTGTGTATACCCCTCTCTCACACCAATCATGTAGCTGGTTTTCAACGGATACATAATATCTAGGGTGCAGGCGAGGCGCTGTTGGTTGCTGCTGTTCTTGTTGCGCTGCTTTGTGGCCGGTAAATGCTTCTTTCCATTATGGTTTGGTTGCGGGTGGAGTTGCTATATACATATGTCGAGATGGATGTATCGATTGTGGGGGGGTGATAATATGCAGGAGCGAGACGCACTCGCCAAGGATTTTTGCTGGCTTGGGCGCTAGGGTATATGGGTAGCTGCCAGGGGGGCTTGCTGTCCCATCCGTCTTGTTGATCATAGGGACTCACTCGTAAGATGTAGATTGGACAGTGATGAGTGGGGGATTGCTCTGGCCCAACGCGGTTTGAGCACGAAATGAAAGCTATAAAGAGTCAAAGCGGAAGGGTCCATGAATTCAATATTGTGTTAAATGTAGCCTTCGATATTTTTGTGACACGGCTTCCGCCGCTTCATTCCCTCCCCTTGATATGGTACAACCCCACCACCCCAAACCACACTGATAGTCACAGTTCCGCTCTGTGTGTGTGGCCAGAGCTCGGCTATCCCTAGCTGTCGAAATATTACTTCAATTAGTGGGGGAGGAGGAGAAAGATGCATGTAGAGTTAATAGCTTAGTTAGGAGCCGCTGTAGTTTGCATTGTTGACGAAGAAAGGACGAGGTCATCGCCCTAGCGTCAAAATCGCCCCAGTTTATGTGGGCTTGTTGGAGGCCCCCGCGGTAGGCTGTCTAGCCTATTTTGTCTTAGTTATATGGCAATTTAGGAGAAGCTACTGAGGGGAGGTACCACTTTAAGATAGACGCTATCCCAGTGGCCAAAGTTGCGCCGTTCAAAATTGAAGGTTATTGGGGTTGGCAAGTTGGTTGTAGAAGTTGTCTGGATACTAGCTGTTGAGGTCACAGGTTTCCTCGTATAGGTGGACTTGAAGCCGGGGTTGAATTCCACGGAAAGACTTGACTACCAGAATGACTTCAAGTCCAGTGGTGCTATCATTAAGAGCCTTCCTAAAATGGGATCCCGCAAGATTGAACTCCTTATCAGAAAGCACATAGTCAGTTTCCTGGTTTGAGCATCAGTCCTTGGTCGTTCGCTATACCTCTAGGAGTGTTACCGTTGAAGGCCGAATTCACCCTTCAATTGCGTTAACGCCGCGCCCTTCTTCAACGATCTCGTGCCGATCTACCAATACGCGAGCAGTGCGTTCGGAGTACCCTTCTGGCATTCACGGTAATGTCTTGCTTAACAGGGTTATGCCAGACCTTGCTAATATTGCCGTAGTGGCCCCTGCCGTTACCCCATATCCGATTGGCTAAGTCGTACTTCTTTGTAGCGCGGACGAAGAAGTTGGGGTAGCCCCATGCCGTGGTAGATTCCACGGTTCTGTTAGTTAGCCCCACTCGCGGACTAGTGCGGGTGCTTCAAAATGGTTCCGCAATGCGATGAAGGTGCCCTCGATCCGTTTCTTGTCTTCTGCGGAACTCCACCAGGCTCTAGAGAGAGATGTTGGTTGGGGGCTAAGTTGGGGTTGGCGACTAGCGGTGCAAGGCTGACGAAACAAATTCCCATGGACCACAGTCCCGTTTAAGGGTCTGAGTCAGGAGGGGTACTTTTAAAACTTAAGGATCGGTGGGAAAGTCTTACGTGGACGGGAATACTCATTCAATAATTACCAATAGTTGCCCACATTCGCCGATTCCTCGAACCTACTGCGGTCAGCCCGAACCCACGTAAGCGGGGCAATAGGCTACCAACCGATCGACGGTTCCCTGGATATTCTGGATACTAGGGCTCGATCCTGGAATTGTCAAAAGTCTATGATATCTCTACTGTAAACCCCGGGATTGGAACAATGTATGGACGTCATTGTATCTGCGCCATGTTGTATATGAGCGAGTTCTATAAGCCTCATCGCCAGGGTGACCCTCAGATCTGCGTCCCCTCGCCGCTCCTCCGGCGGGTTAGTTCAAGGGCTCGAAAATCAGTTTGTCGCTTTTCCGGCTTGAATCCGTGTGCAATATGAACCCAAAGTTTCTCAAATTTTGTCTTTCCGGCCTTAGGTCTGATAGCCGTGCGAAGTTGGCCCATTCCTAACTATTATGGCGGCACACATTTGTAACGACCTAGTATCCCCTCTTCAGAACCTACCCAACCACACTCCCTGCTCTATCCATCCAGGTTACCGGTACATTGGCAACCTCTGAGCTATTACTAAGTAGCCTTAACTTGAAGGTAAAGGGCATACAATCCGGAATGGAACCCCGGGGGGGGATGGTGTACCCAGGTAACGGGGAGTCGAGCACTCTCGAACCCCACTCTTTTAGCCTCGTCAAAGGTGCTTTCAGTAACCGGGAAAGACTATTTGTTAAACTATGCCCCGTGATACGGCAACTTGGCAATGCATGCCAGGAGGAACCCCTAGCCATCTTCATTGCGATCGCGTCCAAAGTGTTCACCAACTGCAGTTTCTTTAATACTCAATACATCGGTTAAGCGGAGTCAGGAACCTCACCTTCTATCCACGATTCATCACAGCCCGGGATACCTGTGCAGTCCACTTCCTGCACGCTCTGTCAGCACCGCCACCGCCATCGCAATCACACCCAAACTTACGCCTCACAACGTGCCTGTCTGCCCCCAATAGTGAGCAGTGCAGTGCCTTGATCAACCTATCGTCAGAGTGAAGAAATCGCCCGACCCATGAGGTACCGACATGCCTAGATACCGTATTGGCTTACCTTTCCACTTTTTTATACCCATCCCTTCAATTCTACATTCCTCCACCTTCATTCCATCACACCTCATTCACCATGAACCCGTTTAATCTCGGCACCGGAACGGCACACTGCGATATTCTGGGTTTTCCAAATGTTCGACATTATACCTCAACTAGTGGGAGCCGAACTGGGAAGTCGAGATATCGTGAGCCTAGAAGCTATACGATTTCCATCTGCAAGTAATTGAGAGATTCGCCCGGTTTGCGTCTGAATCACGGGGGAGGGGGTTGGATACCGGTATGAGAGTGATCTTGGAGATTGAGGGAAGGGGTGAACGGGACGAAACTTTTGTCAAACATTTTTTCCCATCCGGAGTGACGAACCGAAGTGACCGACTTCAGAGGGTAAATTCGGACATGTGGCCCGCTATTTATTTTAGGAGATTAAACACAATATATTATTATAACAGTAGGAGCAGTGTTGTAGCCGGTTTTTCTCTTCCATCATACCTTTTCATTTTTTTCTTGTGTATCTACCCTCTCACATTTCCCTCGCCACCCTGTGATATTACGGCTTTGGCTGTGGAACGATACCGGTAGGTGGTGCGGTAGAGTGACAGCTTCTGGTGGTTGCCATGTTTAAACTTTTGAGTGTTCCAGCAAACCACAATTTCTTGGCAATCATCCGAAAAGGTTCAAGCCGACTGTTCGCAGTGAAATGATTGGCTTTCCCCCTGCGCCTATCCATCCAGCGCCAGTATCCGTTCTTCTCCCTAATGGGACGGATACCCTACACCTCAGGCGTTGACGCCTAACATATTGCCAAACACTCCTTCTCATCGTCCTTCTCCGCTCTCTCTGGACGGACTCCTTTCCTAATATCTCCTGGCCGCCTTGCGCCAAACGCCCTAACCGTCCTAGGCTACTACGCTATGGAGCACATCACTGCAAACTCTCTTATCAGCAATTTTTTAATAACTTTCGAGTTACGATACTACTATAATAGGCTCGTTACCTCGATAACAACACGGTGGTTACATATTTTGTGATCCTACGAGCGCTGTATTCGAAGCTTCACTAGCTGCCCCTATAAAGCTGTTAAACGAGAGGGGGGCAGAGAAGGAAGAGCAGTATCGCCCGTACTCAGAAACTCGCCATCAGTCTCCTGGTCTGCGAACCATCTACCACCCGGCCACCTGCTTACTTCATCCAGGTCCAATAGTGTCGGGTCACTACATGTTAATAGACTTATACGCGGGAGCCCTCTAGGCCCGCTACATCTCATCTTGCACGAATTCGAGGGAAAAAATAGGTTAAGAGGCTAAGTGATTGGAAAAAATTCTGCAACAACGAAATTCCAATCCACGAACTAAATGCTTACCTTCATCCTATTAACTTAATTACATTTAGACATCATCCAGTTCATATACCAGTCAACACTGAAGTTGTCCCTTCTATAAAATTGCAACCATCATAAACCTGCGGCAAATGCTCCAATAGCAACACTGCTCTCCCCGGCTACGCTTCTGATAGTTGCGTCGGTAAGCGAGACACTAGCAGGATTGGCACCGCCAGCGGCAGGGACAGAGGCGGCGGCCAGGGGCTTGATGGCACTGATGCCTAAGAGCTGGAGGAAGCGCACTAACGTAACGTCAGAGGGTTTGTCTTATCCTTCCGCAGCCGACAGTTGACTTACCACAGTAGGTCCCCTTATTAATCTGAGCATCTCAAGGCACAAGACAGGATAGGAATTAAAGCCGCCGTCATCGTCATGATCCCCTTGCGCCAACGGAAACAAAACCGATAGTGAGCAGGATGTCCAAGATAGTCAGTGGATTGCTTGGGGATCAATCCTGCGTCTGGGGCGCTTCCACCCGCAGAGCTAGAGGCCATTCCATTCGAAGAACTGGAGGCAGACGAAATGGCTGAGCTAGCAGTTTCCCCAGGACGGCTCGTTGCAAAAGGAACACTTAAAAATGCTGTGGGAATGACAGCCCCAGAAGGAATAGAAACATAAGAGATCCTTGCAACATCTTTTTAGGTATGATAGTAGGGAGTTGTAGGCAAGCGGATCACATCGAAATAAAATCAGAGCGAATAAAAAATATAACAACGAAGGGAATACCCTTGATTAAGACTACGCGAGTATTGGGTTATGGGTAGATACCGATACCGGTAGTCTCGTGGCAATACAACATGTGTAAGCCTACTTGACTTTTGAAGATAGCTGTATGGACGGGGCGTCAGAGTTCCAGAACGTTACACCTACCGGTTAGACATGGGAAAGTAACATTATGCATGTTGTCTAATGACAGGCTTTATACCCGACGGACCCCTTCAGAGCTACAATCGGCCTTGTTAGCACTTAAGCTTTCTATCACTTTCATTTCCAACAGATACCTAACCCCATGCTAAGGCTTGTCGGTGTTGTCATACTTGGTCTACATGGCAGTACCGTTGTTGACGCACTGTAAGGGTATTAGTAATCATTTCTTAAATTGGCACACAATCAGGAATCCAGGGATTCTAGGGGGACGTTATTACCCCTTCAAAAAGGCAAGTGGCGACCTCCTTTACGAATGGCCCTATCTGTGCAAGCGCAGCCTTGAAATTTTTTGAACGTATCCTCAGACAGCCCTTCCAGCCCATCATCTGTGATATCCTTCAAATACGGGCCAAAGGCATCTTTGAAGCACTACAACCGTGAAAAAGGTTGTTAACGCTAGACCATCTCCAATACCCGTGTCCGGGTTCCTAATAAATGCCGTGCCCGAGCGCCCGAGTGTCCCCAAGGATCCTCTCATACCTCAGGCAGAGCTTCACCATTGCTACTTTCGCACTTTTTTACGTAGTCGCAATTGAGAAAGCATCCTAGGGGCTCACCGAGTTCTACCTCATCGAACTATGTATTTACCATTGTTGCGCTTAAGTTGAGAAGAAGAGCCTGTTGCAAGAGCAGTGGCCAAAGAGGGTGAAGATGAGTGCTGCCTAAAGACGCAAGAAATGAACTCGAGACCATTCTGTTTTTAGCGACTGACAATATCAGCTCCTTCGCAATTAAAAATGGCTAGGACGACGACGGCGATTGACCGAGGAAGCGGGGGAAGAAACCGAGTGAAAATGGCTGCTGGAATGAAAACGGATTGAGAAGAATTAGGCATTCCTTTGTCAACCCCCCGGCCCACCACCTCACCTCGCGCAATCAGGCATACTGTGAGTAGAGACTGACACAACAAATCTAGAAAGGAGAATAGCTCGAACTAATTAATGGGATATCGATTGTCTGAACCTGCACGGGACTACCGGTAGACCCAGTGGTACAAAGTTAACAAACACAGCAGTTATGCATATCTGGACTGGCGGGATATCGGTAACTTGCCCACATTGTACCAGTATCATCTCCTCGAATTGGACCGCGGATCACGCCTACTCCTTGCAATTAAGGATCAGAGCCAGATCGTTACGATGATAAGGGTACGTGCAAGCATCATAACGAGACTAGAAGGTAGTTGGGCTATTATAAGGGAGGAAATATCGGGACACACAAGTAGTCTGCACAAGGGTTTTGTCCCTCCAACCGCTTCCACCAGTACTCGAGTAGGGTACTGTAGAACCCCTGCATACAATACCAGTACCGGTAGTCTACTGGTATCGCGTGCTTAGGGTGATGGGAATTGTGCTAGTACAGTACCGGTAACACTCACCCAGTATTCTCTCAATGCATATATGCAGACTGCTCAGTCTATCGATTGAGGACAGAGTTCGTGTTGTGAGAGGTTCTCGGTTAGATCCGAAGTACCGAGTGTTCGCATTCCGGTCTCAAAGATTTCGCTTTCATAGCCAGCCCTACGTCCGCGTCTGGGGGAGAACACGCTACCGTAGATGATACTCAGGTCATCTAATAAAAGCTTCTATCATACAGGGGATTTTCTTTTCCTTTTTTGCGCCCGGGCGCTCAACAATCTAACGGCTACTAGTAGTTCGCAGACTTCGACACACTGATGGTGGTGGGGCTCTTGGAGACTATCCTACTTGAGTCAGCACAGTAGCATCGAGGAAAAAGAAATTAACCATCCCATTGAGATTGATGCTGCCATTGCTTGGGACTGGGATAGAAACCTCAACGTCAGAAACCTCTGGACCGATAATCCAAAGGGAAAACCCGTAGAAAAATGACAGCAATTGGATTCGTATGACTTGTAGCCGAATGCAAGGATGAGAACCTGGTGAAGACTTCCATAACTATTCTTGGGACCCTAGACCGGTAGCAAGTATACGCAGATAGTACTACAAGAGTAGCAAGCAATCAAATTCCTGAGACCCATAACGTAGGGTGTGGCTTTTCTTTTCTTTTTTCTTTTTTTCCTGGAGGGGGAGAGGTAGAAATGGGGCTCGTGATTGATGGTCATCGATGCAAAAAAGTTTAGCCCGCGTACTGTACTGTACTGTACAGTACAGTACCACGTTCTCTCGGGTACGGTAGCTCAAGAGCCACCTCTTCCAATAAATCATTCACGTAGCATGCCTAGTCGACTGTTCTACTTGTGTTGTCTTTGGTAATCACATATTGAAACAAGGCTACTGAAATCGCACGAATGGTGGGTTATGACCAAGATATTGGATAGGACAACTGTGTTTTTATTTTTTCCTTTTATTTCAAACTGGACCGCCAAAGGCGTCCCGATTCGACAAGGTCGTAGAGTCCTTCCTACTCCTACGGACTGGTCGTTGCTGCTGCAATAGCAACCAACTTTCTTCGTCGTTTCGACATCGCTATACAACATTGTTTCCTCCCATCATCTCTCCTCCCTTCCCACAGTAAACTTGCTAATCTCCTCCTTTAGCTCTTTCACCCTTTCACTCTTCCTTCCTCTACTCTCCACCTAACTGCTTTTTTGGGGGGCTTTTTGGTAACGGCTCAACCTGTATTTTTCGGTACATACCGGTACAGGGGAGCTGGGTTTTGAACTCCGGTAGGGCAGCTGCACCTTGAACACCTTTCTTCTCACAACAACTGCGGAGAGTAAATCTCTTATACGTCAACTTGCTGGCATCGGTCTCTTTTAAAAGGGATTTCATCTAACTTTCTTATCTTGAACCGTGGGCTCTGGGCGAAGTATATCCCGTGGAATATTTTCGCCGGAGGAACGGGGGCTGGCCACCAGCTGCGCGCATCGCCATTTATTGTGTGCTCGCTATTCTTCCTCTCTCTTCCTCTCTCTCTCCCTTCTTCCCACGACACTCAACACCTCATAATCACAAATCGCAAGAAACCATAGTGGTTACTTAAATTACTTTCACTCCGCCGGTATTATTCCCCTATAACTTGATTGCTCCTGTTGCTTCTATTTTATCTCGTGAGAAAAGCCGCCTTTGCCTTGTTTTTTTTACCTGACCCCCAACGATTGGTTAAGTGTCATCACGCCTAATTCTTTCCCTCTTTCCCTCTTCCCTCCCTTCCCCTTCCTTTCTCTTTTCAATCAAATCACATCGCGAACTAGGCTTCTCTGAATATTTAACCCAAACCGGCAGGGGTGGTAAAATATCAGTTTTACTGTCCTTGCGGCGTTTATCGATTTTCACCCGCTTTTGTAGAGAAACATACCCTAACTAATCCCGCATAGAGAACTTTGGCCCAGACATTGGGGACTTTTATTTGCAGCTGTCCATCACATCACACCCGGGTACACAACGCTAACGACAACCGTCACTTCTGAGATAATCCTGTAAGTTCACCTTCATCCAACACCATTTCTCGTACCCTCCCCCCCATCCTTTGCATATACTTTTTTACACATGCACCCCCACCACTCCCCTCCACTTTGACGTTTCTTATTCACTCACGATCGCTTGCTTGCTCATAACACCCCTTTGCTTACCTTTCAACATCTCGTATCACATTATGCAATTTCCCTAATTATTGACACTCCTCTAACTCCTCCACACATTAGCTAACTTGAGCCATCACAGCCCCCGTTTTATCTGTAAATATCTCTTGTTTGTTTCTCTTGACCGAAAAAAATTATTATAATGAGTCGAACGAAACAGCGAGGCAGTCAACGTGGCCCGCGCCCCAGAGTGGGCCGTCCTCGTGGGAGGGGGAGAAAAAGTGTCGACCAAGGGAGTGCCGCTAATGGCTCAGTTACTCCAACACCCCCTCCTCAAGAGGGAGAGTCTATGGAAGCCGAAGAGGCGGAGCCGGAACATACTGTACCGGCTCCGGCCCCTAGAACTTCCGCGCGACAGCCAACAATGCCCTTGCAAGCTACGCTCCGGCGACGAAAGGGAGCTCAGGATAACTGCATAAGCAATAAGGCTTCAAAAGAGAGCCCAGTGCATATTGAAGTTCCAAATAACCCGATAGCGGAGATACCAGGAGATCAAGATCGCCTTGGCGACGGAGGTGAAGGCGTTAGCAGGGCCGGCAATGGTGAATTGGAGGGTGGTGGAGGGGGGGATGGAGAGGACCGCGATGAGGATGAGGGCGAAGGCAGAGGTGAAGAGGAGGGCGAAGGTGAAGAGGAGGAGGATGAGCAAGAGGAGGATGAGCAAAAGGAGGATGAACAAAAGGAGGATGAAGGGCCTAATAATGAGCGACCGCCCAAAAGGAGACGCACCAAGCTGGATACAACCCAGGAGGGTCTGGTAGGCCCCTCTACCAGTACAGATAAATTACCACCCTCTAGTGCAAAAGCTGGAGGAGCTGGATCGCGGAGTAGAGCTCCTATGGCAAAAGGCAAGGGAGGAACAGAAGCGGTGAGAGGTAGAGGACGGCCTGGGCGGGGAAAGGGCAGTCGCCAAACCCGAGGCCCAGGTTCTCGGGGGGGGAAAGGCGCGTACCGACCCCGGAAGCCAAAAGGCGGGCCTACCAATGGGGAAAACCCTGTTAAGATGGTTACTGCTGCTGCTCCCGCAAAAGAGCCCAAGACGCCCTGGGTTACTAATGATGCAACAAAATACGACTGGACTTCGGAATTGCGAAAGGATATATCAATCGTACGTCCGACTAAAAATCTTACGCTCGCGAAGTTGAGCGTAACAGTTACAAAAAAATCAGCTTCTCTTGAGCAACTAAAGGAGCGTCAATGTGCTCTCAGGGACACTGCCAAGACTTATTCTAAGACTATGGTAAACTTGAATCGCGAGCGTGCAAGCCAGGCCTTGAAAGACCTAAAAAGCGATAAAGATTGCTTCTTCAAAACGCCCTTTTGCCAACAGGTCCAAGGACGGTTGGAAAAGAAGGTAGAAGGCCGCATCTCCAAGCTAGAAAGAGACCTCGATTTTAAAAAAGGGAATGCATCAAAAGTATTGAAGGCTGACCAGTGGGCTGCCCGAGAAGCATTTGAGGTCAGTATAATTTCCTTGTGAATTCTTTTATAATATATAGACATTGACACACCTTTCCTATCAAGACCAATTTTGTTGAGTTGTGTGAGCGCACAATTCAAAGGTTTTTACGGGAAGGGCACGAGCTCTCAGAGCTATGGGCCGTAAAGGACCCTTATCTGAACGAACATGTGTTGCGGAGATGTAAACTTGACCATGTTGATCAGGTTACAATGACGGACCTGATCGAAAACTTCATGACACGTGAAGGCCGAGACCGCTCAGTTTTAGACCAACCCCAAATTGCCACTCGGTCCAATCAGGGATTGTATGATCGAAAGGTCCTTGAGACCACAGCTGAGCGACACAGGAGAGCATTTGGCGCTATTGTCCTAAGAGAACTTAACGGGGTGGAAATGCCCCCAGTATCGCCGCCGCCCGTGAGACCCCCGGAGCCCATCCTGTGGGAGGTTTCCATGAGCAATGAAGAGAGTACCGCAGAAGATAACAGTCCTTCCGATGCTGAGGCAACTCCGCTCGACAACGAAGGGGACTCGAATAAATTAACTTGGACCAGTGGTCTCCAATTTGTGTTGGATTGTAAGATTCTACTGTTTCTTGTTCGGTTTTATCCGACTTTCTCTGGCTTTAACTAACAGACATGATACCAGCCCAAATTAGTCGAAACGACCCTGCGCAATTTTCCCGCCCAAGGAAGGTCACGACACGCGAAGGATGGGCCATGGAAGCGCTGATACAATTCCGTAATGGAGTAACTGAGTTCCACCCAGAAGACGAACCCTCTGCCGATGAAGTAGAATATACCAGTCAGCAAGACCTACCGGATAGCGGGGATGAGCTAGAGCCAGGACCGCCAGTCAGAATACCACCAAGGCGAAGTCTTTTCTCTCTCCATGCTGGTGGGGTATGCTCTGAGCTAGGGCCAAAAACAAGCGTTTTACAAACTAAGACACTCCCCCCCAAGAGCGCCATAGAAGCTAGCTCTACACCACACAGATCCAATGCTAGATCCCTGTCTCCACTATCAGCAGCTGTCAGCTATCCTGGCTTTGCGCCGCCGGGAAAGGATGTTTGCGATCCTCCTCCCCCTGTGGCAATTATTCCGGCTGGCGAGCCTCAAGTGGCTCAGAATGGCTTCCTTGTCGATAGCAATACTTGTGACGTGCATGGTTAGTTTATCCCACCCATATCCGATCCTAATCCCCGTTCTAGCATAAATAAGAGGGCGTTCTCAAATTTGATATGCTCTACTCCGACGCGATGGTATGAGGAAGGCTAACGTAGTTGGGATTCACTCTCCCACATGGTGATTTAAAGACAACACAGGCAGCACTTTGACACCAACCGACAGGCACATTAAGACGCCAACACCAAGTAAACATTCCGCATCATCGACAAAGCGATTGCGAGATGGCACGAGGAAAGAGAATTTAGACCCATCATACAACAGTAATAGCCCTCAGAATACTGTCAGCAGCCTCCCAGTACCTCCCAAGCCTACTCTAACAGAAGGTCCAAAGCCGACGGCCAAAGGTGAAACCTCTAGCGGGCATGTGAATCCACTAAGAGAGTCTTCGGTATCAGATAGCGGACCCTTCGCTGGGAATATCCCACCACCCAACGAGGATTCAAGTGGAGGCCGTCTTAATGGAGCTGGCAGAAAACTGCATCCTCCCTCCGCGACTAGCAAGGCTGATGGCCGAAGATTTCTCCATTCTCAACTCTCAAAAACAATTCGTAGGCAAGACGTTACAGCTAATGAAGAGGCATGTCGTATCCTACTTAGCTACAAACCAAACCATACTAACTTTTTGCAGAAGAGGCGGGATACTGTTAATACCAACCATCCCAAAGTTGACCCCTCAGCAAGACACATCAGGGATAAGTCTGGAGCAAGGCCGTCTCCGGGTTTGACTGAGTGCTCCCAACCGGGGACTAAGTCTCCCACAGCTCCTAAAACGCATAAAGGGGCTCATGCAGATTCGAATGCGGCCGTAGCCAACTCACGGAACATCAATAATTCCACACAGGCTAGTTGGCCGAATAAAAGGACGCAGAGGGACGCTTTTCACAATATCCCACAGGATCACCATTTATTCCCACCAGACGCAATTTCTGCAGCACGTATTCAACAAAAGGCGGCTGAAAATAGTGCTAGAGCAGCCGCCAATAGCTTGAATTCATCGAGCTATCCTCATATAGTGCCGAGGCCTCCCTCAAAAATTGCACCAATGAATTACCCAAGCTACGGCCCCTCCAACGGTGGCTCATCGGTCAACATTCCGAATTTCATCCCACGCTCATCTTATCCGGCCAATAGAGGTGCCGCAGTTCCACAGCCGTACGAATATCCCGCTCCAAACTCTTCGGTTGCTCGTGACGCCCGACCGCCTCAGCCTTCTCAGCCCTCCCATCCCCCTCCCTGGACTGACGTGGGATACACGTATCCCGGCCCCCAGCCGCCTTCAGCGCAGTTCCAACCACCTAGGGACAATAACCATGATAGGACCCCAGCGCAGCCTTCTGACAGCAGGACCCACATCATTAACAGGCCACTCCCCCGGCAGCCAGCGGCCCCTTCTACGGATTACGGTAACTATATAAACAATGGCTATGTGGGCCCTAGCAACGGATCTTACACGCCGCAGCAGGGCCATCAGTCGTATCTTCCCCAGCACGGCGGGGCCCCCAAACAAGATCCGAACCATAATAGATACCCCTACGAGAGCCTGCCGTGGCCCCCACTCCCAACCCCAATGCCTATCCTAAGTGGTGACACATCTCATACCCATTCCGCTTCGCGGACTCTTCGGTCACACGACAGCCTCTACTCCCACTCCACCTTCAGTACCCCGGCGGAGAGCAAAACAACCAGCGTCAATACCCCACAGCCGATCAGATATTATATTGGCGATGGAGTCTATAAGACGGCGCCTGCCCCCATTGACAAGCCACTGATGCCGCACCGGTCACAAGATACCGTTTTTGAAGAGGATGTCTATTCGAGGGACCTCAACTTGATGGCTAGGAACGGAACTTGGAAAGGCCAGCAGCACCCACCATACATGCCTACCGAAGATGCCCGAAGGGGAGGTGGCGGGGGCAATTGATTGGTTTTGCACCCTGCCTTGACAGGTTCGTCCAGTTCGAACCTTTTTAATCAAAACCAATAACCCCATATTTTACCTCACTTTCCAGAATTTCCTCCTTGGAGAGGAGTTGGATATATGTTTACTTTTTTTTTTGAGGGCGATGGCCACTTTTGGTTCCTATTGTATTTCCCATTACAGCTTTTCTTCATCCATCATCACTATTCATCCCTCTTATGATACTTGTACATTTTTTTATAGAGTTTTTCCCCTCTCTTTCTCTCGATATTGAACCCCTTTCGTCTCACATTGCTTATTTTAAAACTGGTACCATTGTATGATGCTCTCGGAATTGTTTTTTTACGCGAGGGGAAAAAACAAGGAAACGAAGGGGGAAAAATAGTTCCGATATTCGTTTTTTCCAATAGGCGTTTCTCATAGACGTTTGGTTTTGGGGGTCTTGGGTTTTCTTCCTTTCAAACTTGCTGATAAGGTGCCGAGCATGAATGAGACAGTTTTTCATTCAAGCCAAGTAGGACATCTTCCCTGAGGAAGGCGGTGGCACCACGTGCCCGGCATCCTGTCAGCCAGTCCATTTTCTCTCTTTTTATACTCTAATGTGCGTACACGGTAGTTAGTGCAATTGTTATTGGCTGGGGTGTTTCAGCTATACTCTTACAGTATATCTTGTGTGAGCGAAGTGACGGTTCGGGTGAACTATACCGTAGCCTAGTGCAGATAAAACTAGGACGGGGTGGAGTAGGTAGTACCCCTAGCATCAGAGTAAAGACATTAAGATTAGGTTAGGTCAGGTTGGTATGAGAACTGCGCGGGTGCCATATGCTGGATTTGGTTGGGATGGGCCTGTCCGCCTAGCAGCCCAGACGGAAGAAGGAAGACTGGCTAGAGGTCAGAGGTCCATAGGTGAGTGATCTGCGATGACGTAGCAGGCCAGGAACCATTGAGGAATGAAATGGGGAGTCCTATGAGGAGATCATCAGCCAGCAACTCCTCCACTAGATCAGGACAGCGGCAGTCCCGAACCCCCCCCCCTCCCCAGCCCATATAATACCATCATAACAGAAGTCAAAATCAGCACACCGAGGGGAAGAGGGACAAAAGTGACATTTTCCCCCCACCGTTGCATCGGTTTAGTATTATATAATTCGCCATCATAATTTCCGAAACAGGCACGAGAGAGTGAGCACAGCTTTGAAGAGAGAATAGAGGAAAAGAGAGGTGTAGGAGTCGCGGTATAAGAGGAGGGTATGGTAAGAATGGAAGCGGAGAGGATAATTTTAAAGGATCGATAGGGAATGTTTTTTTTGTCTTTTTTTAAGAAATTAATACTAAATTAGGGTTGGCTATGTACTACTGCGAGTATGATATAACAAGTCGAGGCTCCCGGAGGGGGGGGGCTCTCGATTGAATCTAGATAGTGAAGTGTATAGGAAGGAGTGTCGAGAGGCTCCTTAAGGCGCTAGGGGAAGGGAGATGTACAGTACTCTAACTACCGTATTTATTCTTCCCCCAAGCAACTTAAGGCAACTCTTTCTAAACCCTTGTTGGAAGAAAGGTCAGGAAGCCAGCACCCTGCCGTCGAAGGTGAGAGAGGGAGCCTGCAAGACTCCTGGGAGAGTTTCCAGAGCTTTCTCGCTTGTCGTGATTTACGGGGAACGTGGTCCGGACATGTATAATATGTGTGGGGACAGACAACGATACGTGTGGGGTGCTTTTGCTATGCTTTTTATATAATATACACTCCCGTCCCCACAGCCACATCCGAGAGGGAAAAGATGGCGGGAAAAAAAGCTGGCGAAGTTTGTGAGCATGGACGAGGGCGAGGTCTCGGGCTAATCGTTTCATTCTACCGTTCACGCGATTTATTGGTGGCTCGAACGGTTTTGACGGTGGGTGCCGGGTGAAGGGTTGTTTGTGCTTTGCTAAGGTATCGTAGTCTAAGGCGGCGCCAGGGGACCAATGTTATAGCGTTCCCCCCTCCTTTTTTTGAAGAGGGGATGGAGCGTTAAATAGGTAGTAACATACGAAGAACTCTGGGGTGTTCCAGATACAGGCATGCTGCCTCAGTGCCCCGCTTATCCTGCGAGCCAAGAGAAGAAATATGGACAATATGCGAGAGAAGAGAGTGCCTTCTAGAGCGTTGAAGCCAGTGCTTAAGCCAACGCAACCCGCACGGTCAGGAACAAGCTACGCCAGCAGCTAAATTAGGGAAACATGTTGGACCCGAAGGTTTTGGGCGTCGATAAGGCCAGATTTACAATTCTTAAGAATTAATTAGGCCTGATAGGGGAATAGCAATACAAGGCAGTTCTTTTTACCAGGGGGTGCGGACGAAGCGCAGCTAGCTTAGGCATTCGTGGAGATATTTCTGCTGGTTGATTGGACCACCACAGGAGTATGCGGATAACAGCTTGGTTATAAAATTGAGGATTATAACTTCAGCGGGGAGGGTGGGTAGGTGAGAGTGGGCCGTGGTAAGGATAAACTCGGGAACAGCCCTAAGGTGAGGCTAGCAGATAGTAGAGCAGGGGCGAGGCTGGTAGTGGATGGAAATGCTGGATATGAGAAACTCCGTCAGAGCCGGATTGGTTGTGATGCGAGTGACTATGCGTGAGTACAGCTCTTCTCAACACATCCTCCTTCCAGGGCGATCCAGTTCGAGCCCAGCTCCATCCTGGCACCATCCATCACAGTCCAGGCGCTAGCTTCAGTGGGGTTTTAAAGGTTTATTCTTCAGCGAAAATTAGTGCCCGGAAAAGGCCGGTTGCAGACGAGCCTACTCGGCTTGCACAGTACAATAAACCGGCCCTAACAGCTCGCAGCCGGCAGGCCAGGCTCCGCCGGGCTGAAGTTTCCACGGGGCTGCACGCAATCGCCCGCATATGGTGGGGAATTTTATGATTCGTCTGTGCTGAAGCACAAGCTTCTGCCCCCCCCCCCGCCCCCCAATTCTGTTAGGCTAGCATTACAAATTTCTGGTCAACCCATCCTATCTCCCCTTCTCTAACTAACCAATGTGCTCATACCTGATTCGGCTCTTTTGTCCCTCCTAGGTATATCTCCTTATCGATTCGTGAGGGAACTCTTATGCAGACGTTGCACCTCTAGTGTTCCTGACATATTGGCATGGATCTATCATTGCATGGCGGATCCAGCAGGCCCCCAATCGCCCACGATTCGCCGTCGTGGCCGTATCTCTCTCTGCAATTAGCGCCCATATAACTGCGGTTTAGGGCTCGGGAGACTTGGCCCGGGTAAAAAAAACTTCACCAGGAAGAGCAAGCCGGCTCATAGAAAAAGAGGATTGTGTGATTTGACCCATTGAACAGTAGTGAAATGAGAGCACTTTTTTGAAGACTTGGCCGTATTTGCGCGCAGGATCGTGAGGGAGAGCACTTCTGGGCCTATTGCCAACTTGGACGGGCCAGGCCGGGTGTCACATCTAAAGGCCCCGATACTACGCCGGAGGTTGCAGCTGTTCGGGCCTCTGGTAGCTCTACTACTCCGGAGCGCTCATTCTGGGCGGTCCACCAGAGCGGTGTTCGGCCATTATTGTCTGGCCTATTGGGGTTGACCTCATTCTGTTTCAACAGCTCCACTATTCCATAACCCCCATCCCAGGAAGCCCAAGAGCGGGGTGTGAGGCCACCATTGTCAGGCTTATTGGGGCTAACGTCTTCCCGTTCCAAAAGCAGCTTCACTACTCCATCATACCCATTCCGGGAGTCCCACTAGTGCACCGTTCGGTAATCGTTGTCTGGCATATCGGGGCCAACCTCTTTCTGCTCCAAAAGTAGCTCCACTACTCTAACTCGCACATTCCTGGTGGCCCACAAGAGTAGCGTTTGACCATCATTTTCCGGCATATCTGGGTTAAAGTCTTCCCGTCCCACCGCAGCTTCGCTCCCATATCATACCCATTCTCTGGCCAGTCGGGGACTATAACTCTCTTAGCCACCACCCTCATCCCTGAGTTATCGATCCAGTAGCAAATCCCGTCGCTAGTGGTCATTGCCACCCAGGTCTGAAAACGGTAATGTTCTTCAGTCTCCCGCTCCCGCTCATTTCACATCCATACACTGCTTGAATAAACCCCACGTATTTTGACCCTCAACAGTTCAGTGAAAAACTCACCTCCAACCACCCTCCTCATCTCATAATAGCCCGATAGTCAATGAAAGTAATCCACATGTCGGCCCGTACGGTTGGTACCTTTCCCCTGACTCGGGAGGAAACTTTATAGAGTACAGTGGAGTAGCTTTGGTTCGTCCACTGGGGTTAGATTGCGGTTGAGGGATTCGGTCTTCGCTGAGATATTCCGATCCCGCCGCCCTGGTACTAAGCACTCCATATGAAACTCCGGCGTTAGATACCCTAAGTGTTTATCCAACCCCGCTCCGTATCGCCGTTTAGGCGATAACCTGTAGGAGATGTGGAATAGTAAGGCACATATCTTATACATCACAATCCGGGACATTTCAGGGAAAAAAAAACCCTTCCCACTCTGCAAGGCTATGCTTGTACTAGTATACCAATTCCTCAATGGAAGCTAATTACAGTACGGTGCCCGCTGATTTCACGGAAATCTAATTTTCCGTCGGACTGTAGCCCGAGCTGGGCGTGATGGACTGTGGTATCACAAAGCAACCTCGGAAACAAGTTAAACCGGGACCGCAACGTACCCCACGATACGACACGGCACAGTCCACGAGTCAGTGGAAGCAAGAACGGAGGGAGCTGGTTTGCACTGGGCTCATTTTTGTGCCACCCTCTTTGCTGTGTGAGTTCGGCGGCTGGATGTCAGATTATTGGAGGGGGCTGAGGCACAGAAAGGATAGAAGAGGTGCGCGCTGAGGATGAGGGGCTCTTTGAGGAAGAAAATATGAAGACAGCGTCGGGCGGAGCCACAAAGCCGTACTCGGGGGGGGAAACTAAAACCTGTGAGTTCTAGTCCGAGTAAAATGCGAGTGATCACAGGTGAGTGCACTCTTGTCCACAAAGATCTAGTGAGCCTGCCCCGTCCCCTAAGGGCTGAATCTGCCCTCATGTATGGGGAAGCGAACCGACATGAGAGAAACCCAGTCATTCAGGTCAGTCTATATTAGACGTGCCCTCACAAAACGGACGAAAAAAGGTGTCCAGAAGGATTTTTGGGCAGAGGGTCATCCGGTAAAAGAGGTATGGCTGGGAAATAAGCACGGCATATACCCCCCCTTGAGTCCCCATGTAGCAGTAGGTTAGCGTGTTGCGCCATTGCGACACTACTTGGGACAAGATCAAGTGTCCTGAGCTGGCAGCAACAGACCAAGCACCAGAATAAAAGCTGCGAACCCTTCGCGTTGGGTGCATTTGGACCTCTTCTACTAACAGGAAATGCTCTGTCGCTGTCTTTAGTATCTCCAGAGTCACTCTTTGCACTGCTGATCTGGCAGTAGTCGGTGGTCGCTACATCTAAATATTTGATCTCACCCTAAGTAGAAAGAGAAAGGATGGGGGACATAACACAACGCTGTATAATTGAGTGTGTTATTGCCTCCGGCTTGACCTTTGGCGGAGATAAGAAAGGATAGGAAAAGAGGGGGGATCAGGACTGAGAGAGACTAAGAGGGATATTTTGAAAAAAATTGAACATGTATAAATTTATGCTGAAGCACTATTATTTGTATGCACAAATATTACTAAGCAAGAAAAGACGAACGGGAGGATTGGTTTTTGGCATTTGATATCATACCATGTGTTCCTTTTCCCCAATTAACCAATTAAGCATATAAGGTCTCACAATTTCTAGGCCGGACGCTACATGCGGGGTTCACTAGGAACCAAAGGCGAGGGACAACGTGGGAAATACAGTAAATTCCATCTTGGCACCTAAGCAGGGAAAAAAACCGGACAGAAATTATTTCCCAAGAGGAACATTCCTAATCACTCGGCCACTCTGCACAGTACTTCCAATACCGGTATATGACCCATCCAATAAAGGGTTGTATCGAACGAATGGACAGACATCAGACTAGGAAAGCTTTGAAACCTAAGAGAAATGCAACTCCCCAGATTCAGAAGACTGGAACCAACCTAGCGAACAAATCGCACATAGACCTTCAGGTGAACGTGGTGGAACGTGATACCAGCGGTTTACCAAGGAGACCGTGCTCAATAAACTCACTCGAGCACGCGCCGACAGGTTAAATTACGCATTACTCAGGTTCCAAATTTTAGGCTACCTAGCAAGACAGGCCCACCCCCAATGGTGGTAACTGACCCACTTCCCATAGCTGCCGAACACCCGGCCTTACGAACGACATTACTTGCGCTTGGATTGGGAGAGGGGGGGTAACGGGAGCGAACGGGAGTGAAAGAACATAGAAACCGCAGTGATACTCAAGAAATAGGAAAAAGCCACCACCCAGATCCAGGCATAGAATCCGGGAAACAACTCTGTGAGCATGAGAACCATCATACCACAGGGAAGAAATGGAACGCCAACGACGCCCCCGCACGAGGGAGGACATATCCAATGCGCCACTCCACTCCCCAGCACTCGATTATCGGTTGGTCGATGAAACAGCATACATGCGGTTGCGAAACTTTACCTACCGTAGACAAATTCATCGGCGATACCGGTAATTGCCTTCACCCACTCTATGCGTAGCCGTCGTGTGAGACATATGGTGCGATTACGACCGTCACCACTGCCCCCACTTGAAAGAAAGAATCAACGAAAGAATGAACAAACGAGGGAACCCGGAAGCCTCGGAACTGGTGAGGAAAAGGTGATGCTCCTGATCCAGGAACAAGAGACGAGAAACGGTTCAGTGAATATAATGTGCCCCACTACGAGAACAGGGGGACAAATGAACGGGATACGATACCCATAATTTCAGATATAGTACAAGGGAAAGAACGTGCTCTATGAACCAGTTCACTCCCAACTAATCAAGTATACACTCACCTGCAGGTCAATTATCGGTACCCACTTTGCAACCGCAAGGCCCCAGAGCAACCTCCTCGTCATCTACCAATCCCCACATGGCCCATTCCATGCAAACCACCTACCCCACGCATCCAAACGACAAGCCAGGGAACATGAACGAACCCCCCCAAATCGCTGCACTACCGGTATACAAGTGGGGAATGAAAACCCATCACGCAGATCCAACAGCAGCAGCAGCAGCAAAAGACGACCAGGATACGGCAGATCCCATCAACTCGGAGCAGAAGAACCGGCGAACAAACCGCATTCCAGCAACTAAAGATACTCCAAAACCAATTCATTCACCCACAAAAAGCCCGGAAAAACCGGCACACCACGTGCAGCGGCAGCACAGCATACCGGTACCCTTAGCAATATAAATCATAGAAAAACCAAAAAAAAAAAGAGCTCCATCGTCACCCTCCCTGCACATGCGCTAATAGCACGGGTACGGTACTCCAGGTCCGCACCGTCGCACAAATTACAAGACAAGCTTCGTACTAAGACACGCCAATCGCCTTGTGTCTAGAGAGGGAGGGAGAGAAAGAGAAAAAGAAATGCATTAAATTTTGATGCCCCGGCGCCGGCACTTCCGGCGCAACCGACACGGCTGGGGGAGGGGCGGGTACCTGGAAGTGATCGGAGTGCTTGGTGGATGAACGTGATGGATGGATGAATGGCATGCTCTCGTTGGGCTAAGGTGCGGAGTTAGTGGGGATAACATGAATAATTATGGATACTTGTAACAAAATCTTGGTCCAAGCGGTTTTAGTCCACCTTTTTGTTTGTTTTTCTCACTCGGTTTCTTCGCGTCCCTTTCCAGGGCGAGAATCATCAGCTCTTTAGAGTTCTCGAGATACCCAAAAGAATGAACGCATAAATGGATTGATGAGGGTGCTGTGAATGGCAGTTCATGCCCGGCTCATGCTCTGATGGGGAAAACAATAGTATTGTCCTATCGTATTATTAAGAACGGGTTTCAGATATAAAAAAATAAGAGAAAGGAAACTTGGTAAATTGGAAATATTTTCAATAAATTAATAAATAAAAAAAGAATGGGGTTTACTGGTGGGGGGGCTAGGGTGCCCCGCCACAGTATGATACAGTATGATACCGCATGATACTATCATAGCATCAAGCACCGTACAAGTACAATGGTACTCGTAAGTTAGCACGGCACCCTTATTAGGCGAATACGGACGGAACCGAGCCAAAGTCACTGGGGAGATTGCAGAAGTTACCCGTCTTGGGGTTCGAGTAAAATTAGCCATTATATTATAACAGCAGAAACTCAGCGGCCTTTTTCGAGTATCATTCAAGCGCTGATACTGCAGAGTAAAATGTTGCAAGTATAGCATTGTCTAACCCGTGTTGCATGGTCTACATGCCAATTCAAAAAGTAACCAGAAATGCGGAGATTTGGGCTAGGCACTTTTTACCAGACAGTCCCCATGTTTTTCTCCCCCTCGTGACGAGAACATGAAATTTTTCTGTTCGTCAAACGTGAAGTGGCCCTAAGACCAGTCCTTATTAAGACAAGGTTATTTACCCGACAGCCGATGGGGTCAATAACCGCTATTATCTATTTAAGCCCCTTCTCTTGGGTACAAGGACAGGAACCCGTTACGGTAACCGGAACAGACAGGGGACTAACCCCTTGGACTGCACTGTATACGTACCTCAGGGGTTCTAACGCTGATATCTTTTGTCTTGGAAGCCCTGGGCAAGAAAAAAAACCCCCCCGCAGACGTCAAACCCCCTATTGTCCCTCAGCATTGGAAAAAATATCGTAAACCATCACAGTACCGATCTTGACGTGGACTGAAGCAGGGCAGATGTGAATTGTTGGATTTCGCTCCCTAGATCAGAAGTCCCGGAGCATAGAGTATCACTCGGAGACGGACAAGATAGGGGGGTAGGTGCGCGTAACTGTGCCATAGGGAGAAAGTGGTTACGTACGGGCGGGTGTGGTCCCAGCGCTCTGAATTTTGTGGGGCTGGGCGGTTGGTTGGTATTGGTACTGGTAACTTACCGTATTCTGCAAGCCAGGTGAAGCAGCAACAAAGTGACAGACCCCATAATATTGCATGAGTTTTGCCGCATGGATGGGTTGGTACAGTAGTATCATACCGGTATCATACGGATTCACACCGCGCCGGAGTAATACAAGTCTCAAGAGAGCCCTGCGCTATGACACGGAGGGAATTATATCAAAAGCTTGGTATGGCTTTTTTTTCTCTTTTCTTCTTCTTCCCCTTTTGCTGAGGAGGTTCTTGGGAGGTTTGGAGTGGTGATTAGTATATCGAAGGACGGGACGCTTCTTCCGTTTTAGCGAGTAACCGTGCCGGGGAATTTAAGGATAACTTGTACTCGTACCGGTGTTCGGGAGTAATCTTGCCCGCTGGATATTTTGTGAGCTTTTGGTGGGGGTCGGGGTTGGAGTATCATGTCCCCAGATACTTACTATGTATCCTCCGTGATAGTGCTGGGTATCGTACTGATAGGCTATTTTTAAAGGAATTGGAACCCAAGTCGTCTGCTGCCAGGGGCTGGTGTCAGTAGCGTAACTCTATTTTTTCCCTTTTTCGATTACCCTGCGAATGGCTGAGTACCGACACGCTACAGTATCATGTCTATTCAAAAAGTACCTATTCGGAAATGTGGGACCTGGCTTGGCACTAATTTAGACAGTGCACACGCGTGAAGCATGGGCGATGTATTTAGAAAACAGGAGAGAAGCGGAGCAGAGTAGGTTATTGCATCCCGCCAAGTAGACTAAACCGATTCTCAGACTACGGTATGCTTGTATGTGCTCGTAACACGGAGAAACAGGGTCGTGAATTTTCTATGGGGAGCTCAATAAGAGCGCATTTTTTGCGATATATTTTGTCGGCCTTGTTTTCGGACACTTCTTGCTTGCTATGAGCACGTAGCCAAACCCGAGCTATGGTATCTAGACGATCTACAGCACTATGGCGGGTTGACCTAATCGCCGGGGGAAACTCCGAACTCTAAGATCAAGTTTCGTCGGTTAGCAGAGGCGAAAACAAAAAAGGAATTAAGGAACGGACAAACCTCTCATGACATTTTGCACTCTCGTCCCACGGTTCTCAGAAACCATCCCTTTTCCGATACGCCCGGGCCCCATTAGTCCTCCCAATCACCACCAGATCTGAAGGGATATGGAGAGGGGGAGAGAAAAACCTATCAACCCCAGCCCCACATCCCTAATCTCGTTGAACTCGTGCAAAAGTCTAATATGCCCTTTCACAGTTTTCTCCGCATCTTTATCCCTTCAGACACCCCCACAAGATCAGCCCAGCCAGCCCAGCCAGCAACAAGAGAGTTGGTATTTTCCTCTCCTTCCTTCTTGTTCTTTTTTTTTTTTAAATGCATCTCTCCCACTACCGCTATACGTTACTTACTTGAGTCTCACCAATACCTTCGCATGTTCGCTTTCTGTTTGCTCGATTTGCGATTCTAGCGAGGTTATGCTTTTTCGAAGAGATGCCTGCGCTTGAGTTGTTAGACAGCGGGAAGACGGGTATTCGGATGGAGGTAGGGCAGGCACTATTTTTCGTTCCTGAGGGGTGGTGGGTGCTTGCTGGGGTGGGCCTTCTGGGTTGGACATATTTGTGTATGATTCTGGTACTGGTAGGAAAGGAGGGGAGGGCCGTATGCGATTAGTATTCAGGAATACTGTAGATGGCAGTAGTGGTGGTTAAGTTGGAGAGGCAGATGGGAAAGGGGCGAGGGAGTATGAGGGGTTCGTCGGTTATGTTTGTGGTGGTTGCGGTTGCAGCAGCTGGAGAGAATGGATGATCGAGGAGCATCAGACATATGCAGGGCCAACTCCTCGGGTAATCCAGCTAGGGCAGGTTTCTCGCGCCCTGAGAGCCTTTTACTTGCACGAATAACTTGTTAGGGTACAACAGGGCACTTCTTCAACCGGAACACTTCGGACCTGGAGAGATGTCCAGCTTCAAACTGCTAAGCCTCCTTAACAACCCCTATCTTAATTTTCTCTCCCCGATAGACAGCGAGCTGAAGATTTAGAGAATAGAAAGAAATTTTGACCGCATTAGGACATCAACCAACATGTATTACTTGTACCAAGCAAAATGAATACCGCTAACCCTGCGGTTTAAGGATTCCCCCACTCGTACAGGAAGGGGGTTCGTATTGTTCATTTGTCAATTGTGCTCAGTTGCGCCACAGTGAGTCTTCAGCTTCTTTACAGTACTCGCGGCAGTTGCTTGCTGCGAGCACCTGCCCGCTCCAAAGGTATCCGGATAGCTTGGCATCAAGATTCACCCACTCAGGTGGAAATTGTGACGTCTTGGCGCCAAGTCATCTGGATACTTTTGGGATTGGCAGGTACTTGCTGGAGACTGCAGCTTGTAACGATAGCCCGTCCCACCAGTCGTATCAGCCCGAACCTCCCTAATGTCAATGTCATTGCCAACGCCAATGCCCAATGCCCAACGCCCAGCTCGTGAAGCCGTTCCAAGACCGAATCGGAGTTCCCGGGACGTCGCAGTCCAACGCTAGCTAGCATGATCTCTATTGGGCTGATGGACTCGTGACACAGAAATTCTAAGATGACATGGTTGGAAAATACCGGTACGCCCGTCACCACAGCACACAAAGTCCACCACAATTGCAGATTCTAGATCAGGGAGTCCAGAAGGGGACAAAGGCGGAAAATATATTCGGCATCGGTATGGTAGGGTAAGACTGGGCGGGGCGGCACGGTTGAACCGTTGCGCTGGGGGAACCACGGGAGGGAGGAAGAAAAGAAAAGAAGGGAGAGAGGGAGGGAAAAAGACGTACAAGTATCTAGCAAGAAGTACCTGAACACAGGGATTAAAATTTGTATGGGTCATTGTCTGTGCGGGTTCAGGTCACCATACAAAATTCTGGCGCACAGACAATCCTCCATACAAATTTTTAATCCCTGTGTTCAGGTACTTCATGAGGGGGACGTGTAACTACTGGCATGAGAGGTTCTACTCCCTCTTGCACATTACTTCGATAGAGGAACCAAATGCATGCCTTTTGTCGTCCTAATCCTTTACATAGGTTTGGATTAGCCTATTCTCACTGTGCCCAGCTTTCTAACCATGCAAAATCCATCAGCAAAATGCCCGGATGTTTCTCTTGAAATACCGGTCGATGTTCAGAGATCGTGCACACGATGGAGGGGAGCCTTGCTGTGGGTGGCCACTGGGGGCATCTTTGTAATTAAATAATTCTATGGCAGAATTGAATCTCTTCAGAGGGGACAGTACCGGTATTCCCAATGATTGTGGGTACTGTCGCGCGTGTAGGCAACCGCCAACTGTACTCCTCCTTCTCCTATGTGCTGTGTTAGTATGGTACACAGACGTAACAGTCGCCTACCCGTATTCATGCCCTATCATACAAACACTACCATCAAGCCACCGAGCAGCCCAGCCCCCAAAACCAAAGGGCCAGCCGGGGCTCTATTTGGAAGATCTCTTCCCCTGGTCGAGTATCCAACTAGCGGGCGGAAACAAGTCCACCTCCGATCTTGCCGAAGATGCAAAACTGTGCAGTGGCTTAGGGTTTATTATACCCTGCTTCTAAAATTCGCTTTTAGGGTTTCCTGTTTCCAGGACTTCCTTCCTTTCCTTCCTTCCCGCCCCCCTCTCTTCCTTGCTATGATAATATTATGATAATAGGGAGCTCTCGATAATAGGTCGTGATGTAACATAATTTCCCCGTTCTCGTTTAGTCTGCTTTAGCGCGGAGGAAATATTTACTATGTTAGGAATCTCGCGCTGTGATGGTGCGGATCGTGCTGTTTGGTCTACGCTAGAAGTATCATGTAGTACAAAGCGAAAAGGGACCTTTGTTTCAACAGATTCGAACTTGACAAGTACTGGGCAAGTACGCTAGAAACATTTGTTTTTTCTCAACAAAGAGAAAGAAAGAGAGAAAGAAAGAAAAGAAAACCTTGCTGATACCGGTTAGCATCCGAAAGATACCGCCTGCCGCGTCGCTGGCGTGGATGTGGAAAGTGGGCTTGCAGGTACCGTATGATAACCGTAGCTGGAGAGTGAAAAGAAAAAGAAGAGAGGAAAAAGAAAGCAACAGTCATTGAAGAAGCAGGATGTAGGAGTATTGGAAGAGTACCGTATGTGTTCTTACAGTACTTGTCACAGGCAACAAGTACCCGAACATTTAGAAGGAAAACAGGGATAATACAGGGATAAACGGCGATATTTCAGGGATATTTCAGGGATATTTTAGAGGTAAGACATCCATTGGAGGCCTGT
>Ga0307509_10000511_pt1 | contig 66118 bp, 44 predicted proteins | sample 10_EM_MG_FD_202245 | JGI IMG/M metagenome (GOLD analysis project Ga0307509, IMG submission 202245) | Populus trichocarpa ectomycorrhiza microbial communities from riparian zone in the Pacific Northwest, United States - 10_EM | ecosystem: Host-associated > Plants > Roots > Unclassified | place...
TATATAATATTTAATTCCTTTTCTTATATGGGCCGGCCCGCTGGGCTCGATGGGCTAACCCGGGCTTTCCTTTCTTGGGCTGGGTTGGGCTGGGCTCAACATTGGTTGGGCTTGGGCCGGGTCGGGTCGGCCCTTTTTCGACCCGGGTTGGCCCATTGGAAGGCTTGTTATGGTGGGCAAGTGATAGAGAACATGCGTGGAAAAAGCCGACATGAGTCAGGAATGGTGAGAGGATAAGGACGACTTCGTTATGTTTCATATATGCTCCTATCTCTACCGTCAATAGATATTTCTACTAATATAATACGCTAAGAATACTGCGCGGAGGGAAATGGAATGGGGAATGGGGAATGGAGGCAGAGGGAATATAAAGGTCGTAGAGACGGATCGGATTACAAAAACACCCCGAATCTAACCAAAGCTGAAATACCAATTGCCGCCCAACGCCGTGGATGTGAAATAATCTACCAGAACACCCATACCGATAGTCCTCTATAAACGCGAAAAATAGAAAAATAGAAAAACAAACAGCAATAAAGTCAAAAGGAAAAAAGGAAACACTAAACCAGCGCCAAAAGGAGAGATAAGAGCGAGTAGGGCCGGGTATGAGTCCGACTGATCAGGGATCTCCAATGATTCGGAATTGGATTTGCTGGTTTCCGACAATAGCTTCACTACACCCTCTCGCTTCATCATAGTAGCATACGACAAGGGTGTTTGGCCATTGAAATCTGGTGAATTGGGATTGACATTCCCGAATCCTAGGAGCACTTTCACCACATCTTCATGCCCTCCGAAGGCAGCAAATGACAGAGGTGTTCGGCCGCGGCTATCTGGTGAATCAGGATCGACGCGGTGGGATTCGAGAAGTAGCTCCACCACACGCGGAGCCCCGATAATGGCAGCATATGATAGCGGTGTCAGACCATTGCCATCAGATAAACCGGGATCGGCACGCCCGCATCTCAGAAGCACCTGGACTACACCTTCGTATCCTCTCGAGGCAGCAAATGACAGGGGTGTTCGGCCGCTGCCATCAGGTGAATCGGGGTTGACACCGTGGGAGTCAAGAAGAAGCTCCACTACATGCAGAGCCCCAGTAATGGCAGCATATGATAGCGGTGTCAGACCATTACCATCCGATAAATTGGGATTGACATTTTCGCGTTGAAGAAGCAACTTGACCACACCTTCATGTCCTCCCGAGGCGGCAAATGATAGGGGTGTTTGACCATGGTTATCCGATGAATCGGGGTTGACTTCCTTGAGTTCTAGAAGTAACTTTACTACACCTTCATGTCCCCCCGAGGCGGCAAATGATAGGGGTGTCCGGCCGCTGCGATCTAGTGAATTGGGATTGACATCTTTGTGTTCCAGAAGCAACCGCGCCGCACCGATATGTCCTCCTGAGGCAGCATGTGATAGGGGTGTTTGGTCATCGTAATCCCATGAGTCGGGATTGACATCCTCGCATTGCAGAAGTAACTTCACTATACTTTCGTGTCCTCCCGAAGCAGCAAGGGATAGGGGTGTCCGACCACGGCGATCTAATGAATCGGGATTCACATCTTTGTGTTCCAAAAGTAACTTCACTACACCTTCACATCCTCCCAAGGCTGCAAGTGATAGGGGTGTTTGGTCACTGTAATCCCATGAGTCAGGATTGACATCCCCGCGTTGCAGAAGCAACTTCACCACACCTTCATGTCCTTCGGAGGCAGCAAATGATAAGGGTGTTTGGCCATGGTTATCCGATGAATCGGGATTGACTTCCTTGAGCCCCAGAAGTAACTTTACGACACCTTCATGTCCCCCCGAGGCAGCAAGTGATAGAGGTGTCCGGCCGCAGCGATCTAATGAATCGGGATTCACATCTTTGTGTTCCAAAAGTAACTTCACTACACCTTCATGTCCTCTCGAGGCGGCAAGTGATAGGGGTGTTTGATCATTGTAATCCCATGAGTCGGGATCGACACCCCCGTGTTGCAAGAGTAACTTCACCACAGCTACATTTCCTCTCGAGGCAGCAAGTGATAGGGGTGTTCTGCGATTACTATCCGCGAAATCAGGGTTGACATCCCCGCGCTCTAGAAGCAGTCCCACTAGACCTTTATCCCCTCCCTGAGCAGCGAATAATAGAAGTGTTCGGCCATAGTTATCCAGTAAATTCAAATCAGCACGCTCCCGAAGCAGCTCTGTACCAGCCCCCCCCGAAATGACGGAAGGTGGTAGGAGCGCTCGGCCATCAGTATCCGCTGAATCTGGATTGACGCTCCCGCGCCCACGATGCAACCTCACTACACCATCATCCCGCGCAGCAGCAGCATATGATATCGGTGTCAAGCTATGGCTATCGGATGAACTGGGATTGAAATCCCCGCATCCCAGACCCAGCTTCACCACGCCTTCATGTTCTCTTAAGGGCCCAGACGGTGGTGGTGTTCCAGTACTATCCAGCGAATTGGGATTGACACTGTGGGATTCCAGAAGTAGCCTCACCACGCCTAGAGTTCCGGAAATGACAGCATACGATAGCGGTGTCAGGCCCTCGTTGTCCGGCGAATTGGTATTGACATCCCGGCGTTCTAAGAGGAGCTTCACTACACCTTCATGTCCCCATGAGGCAGCAAATGACAGGGGTGTTCGGCCATTGATATCCGATAAATCGGGATTGATATCCCAATGTTCTAAAAATCGCTTCACCAGATCCTCCCGCCCCCACTTAGCAGCATATGATAGGGGTGTTAGGCCATCATAATCCGATGAATTGGGATCGATATCCTGGCTTTCAACGAGCAGCTTCACCACACCTCCATGCCCCCCCGCGACAGCATGTGATAATGGGGGGCGACCATTGTTATCCAATAAATTGGGATCGACATCTTCACGCCGCAGAAGCAGCTTCACTACACCTTCATGTCCCCATGAGGCAGCAAATGACAGGGGTGTTCGACCATTGATATCCGATAAATTGGGATTGACATCCCAATGTTCTAAAAATCGCTGCACAAGATCCTCTCTCCCCCACTTGGCAGCATATGATAGGGGTGTTAGGCCGTTATTGTCCCAGGAATTGGGGTAGATATCCGGGCTTTCAACAAGTAGCTTCACTACATCTCCGTGTCCACCCGCGGCGGCATATGATAGCGGGGGTCGACTATTGATATCCAATGAATTAGGATTGACATCCTCGCATCCTAGAAGCAGCTTCACCACACTTTCATGTCCTCTCGAGGAAGCATAGGATAGGGGTGTTCGGTCATTATTATCCGGTAGATCAGGATTGACACCCTCATGTTCTAAAAACCGCTTCACCAGATCCTCTCGCCCCCATTTGGTGGCATAGCAGAGGGGTGTTAGGCCATCGCTATCCGATGAATTAGGATCGATATCCCGGCTTTCAACAAGTAGCTTCACTACACCTCCATATCCACCCACGGCAGCATATGATAGAGGGGGCCGACCATTGCTATCCAATGAATTGGGATTAACATCCCGGCATCCTAGAAGAAGCTCCACTACACCTCCATGTCCTCTCGAGGCAGCATATGATAAGGGTGTTCGGCCTCCGTTATCCAATGAATCGGGATTGATATCCCCGTGTTCGAGAAAGAGCCTCACTACACCCTCATCCCCCGAAGTGACAGCATATGATAGTGGTGTCCGACCACTGCTGTCTGGGGGGTCGGGGATGACATCCCTGCATCCTAGAAGAAGCTTGACAACACCTTCATGTCCTGCCGAGGCACAATATGATAGAGGTGTCCGGTCATTGTTGTCGGGTAAGTTAAGATTGACACCTCCATTTTCCAAAAACCGCTGCACAAGATCCTCTCGTCCCCACTTAGCAGCATATGATAGGGGTGTTAGGCCACTGTTATCCGATGAATTAGGGTCGATATCCGGGCTTTGAACAAGTAACTTCACCACACCTCCATGCCCCCCCGCGGCAGCATATGATAGCGGGGATCGACCATTGCTGTCCAGTGAATTGGGGTCGGCACCCCTGCGTTCCAAAAACAGCTGCACTAAATCCTCTCGCCCCCACCTGGCGGCATACGATAGGGGTGTTATGCCATCGCTATCCGATGAATTGGGATCGATACCCGGGCTTTCCACAAGTAACTTCACTACCCCTTCATATCGCCCCATGGCGGCATATGAGAGCGGGGATCGGCCATTGCTATCCAGCGAATTGGGATTGACACCCCCACGTCCCAGAAGCTGCTTTACTGCTGGTTCACACCCCCCCGAGGCAGCATATGACAGGGGTGTTCGGCCTTCTGTATCCGATGAATCGGGGTTGACATCCCCGCGCTCCAGAAATAACTTCACTGCATCTTCATATTTTTTCGAGGCAGCATATGATAGGGGTGTCCTGCCCTCGCTATCCGATGAATCAGGATTAACATCCCCGCTCCCCAGAAGCAGCTTCACTACACCTTCACGCCCATCCGAGGCAGCATATGATAGGGGAGTTCGGCCTTCTCTATCTGATGAATCGGGAGCAACATCCCTGCGTTCGAGAAACAGCCCCACTACACCCTCATCCTGCGAAATGACAGCATATGATAGAGGTGTCCGGCCACTGTTATCCGAGAAATCGGGATCGAGATCCTTGCGTTCGAGTAAGCGCTTCACTACACCTCCAGAACCTGAGACGGCGGCATATGATAGAGGTGTCCGACCTCTGCTATTCGATAAATTTGGATTAACATCCCCGCGTTCGAGAAGTAGCTTCACTAGACCTTCATGTCCCTTCGAGGCAGCGAATGATAGGGGTGTTTGGCCATCGTCATCCGATGAATCGGGATCGACATCCCCGCGTTCTAGAAGCAGCTTTACAACACCTTCGTGTCCTCCTTGGGCAGCAAATGATAGGGGTGTCCGACCATCGTCATCCCATGAATCAGGAGTGACGTCTCCGTATTCTAGAAGTAATTTCACAGCACCTTCATTCCCAAATTCTGCAGCAAACGAGAATACTGTGCGTCCGTCCCGGATGACCACGTTAGGTCTAATCTCTCTCTGCGCTAGAAGTAGCTCCATCACCCTATCATTTCCATATCTCGCAGCCCACATTAATGGTGTGTCACCCACAAAATCGTGCCCATTCACGTCCCATTTTTTTTTCTCCAGCATGGCAATCGCAATTTCTGCAATCCCCCAAAATGCGATGTAGTGTAGTCCGTTAATTCCATGTACATCCCCTTCAAAGGACCACTTCCGTATCTTCTTTCGCCAGAGGATAGTGGCAGATACATGGTTCTCGTATCCATCGAGGAGTCGCAGCGCCAGAGATTTCACTAGTTGGGTCACCCCCCTACCTGCATGGGTTCCCCAGAAACATGTAGCATATTCAAGAAACGGTGATGTCGCTAGGACTTTATCGGGGCCCGGCCCCAGCTCCTGGACTGATCGATAGTTCAAATAGGTGAGGCAGATCTCGGCCATCATCGAATGAGCAGTCACGAATGGGGTTGGATGTTTCCCGAGATATTCTTGTAATGTGAAATGCCGGAGGCGAACAGTTGATACGTTTTTGTCAATCGTAACGAGTCCTAAAGTGCAACCCACTACAGTCCATATCGAAGGCACATTGCAGATGTTAAAATCTTCCGCTCCTAATTCTACCCCAAGGGCATGGCACAACTCCTCTGATTTCAAGGGCCGCTCGGAGCGAGAAATCCACATGAGCGCTTCCATCCCAAGCCTAGATTTCCCTCCATCCTGGTTCCTTATCCGATCCAACGCCGTGTCGTATGCATCTTGTAGACCAAGGCCAGCAGTCATTTTACGCAAAACTTGTCTCCTTTGGTGGACGGTTGCCTCTGCAAGGATTGCGTCCATATTGAGAGCAGCAAGGAGGAACCTAGTGACAGACATTAGCTTTACCTCTGGAATTCGATACGCCGATAGAACACATACATCCCCGACGTCGCCTCCGGAATAATTCTTAAAATATCGGCCTCCAATTTCTTGTCTATTACATCTGGCTCGGAATCTCTGCTCAGCCTCATCCTAAGATATAACCCAATATCGCGCTCATGAGGGCTTATCAGTAGCATCTCAGCAGTCCCGGGGAAATATTTTTGTACTTCGTCTCGCAGGTGAGGCCTCCCAGTAAGGAATAACCGAGCAGATGGGCACTTCCGCACCACCTGCTGCAAATGTTCCCAAAGTTCCGGCCGGTGTTTCAAAGGAAACTCATCCAATGCATCTATGCAGATAAATACCCTCCGTAGACAAGACAAAGACTTGATGAGCATCTCGAGGATATCAGGAAGCAAGGGTTTGAGGCCACCAACCCCCCCTTTCGAATTCTCAAATTCCCTCTGCACCTCATCTGGGATCGGTTCCAGTGCGCTGACGATCTGCTTTAACAGCGCCCCAAATAACCCCGTCACTGATTGTTGATTTTGAGTATGAAAGTCGCAGTATACGCATGCTACAGCTATGTCGCCCGCATCCCCCTGACCACACAGTTTATCTACCACAAGGGAGCTGTTATTGCTACTATTTAGCCTCGTCCACACTCTCTAAGGGTAGCCACAATCCATACCTAAGATAAGTCTTCCCAGCACCGGGATTTCCATAACAAAACAAGACAGGCTTGGCACTTCCATCACGACTTTGACTCCACTGAGTAAACTGGTCTGTAAGAAGAAGCCAGTCGCCCACCCCAGCCACCCGGTCCATTCCTATAGTCTGGTGTTTTTCGCGAGGTTCGAGGGGAGACAGCCATTCCAGCACGGCGGGTTTCTCATCGACCACCGGGATATCGCAGTTCCACACGTCTCTAAAACTGTCTGCGGCATTACCACGGTCGCTGTTTATTGAAATGACGGGTTTTTGACGTGTTATCGGATCCATCTCGTCTAGAAAACAGCTTTCTTGTTGAAACCGGTTCTCGGGAAGGATGGCGGGGTGTTTGAGGTATTGTCCGTACTCGAGCAGTCGGTAAATTCGGTGGGGTAGGAGATAGCACAACCCATCTCTCACCACACCTGTGTTGGGCAACAATCCTATCCAATTATTTCCCTGCCCCGAGAAACCACGCGAGCCTGCCCAACACAACATCCTGGCAAATCCATATCGATCCTGCTCCCCCTCCGCCTCAAACATTTGGGGTATACCAGTAAGACCAAATCCCCTCAAGAGAAATCCGTTGTTACAAATACCATAATAGTCATCTTGCGTAGATATCTACTTCGGCTTAGAGCCTTGTCGTCCTGGGTAGTATTATACTTGCTTTAACACTAACTAGAATAGAGGTTCCCGGGATGTCCCAAACCAAATATATAGCGTATTTTCTATTTTATCAGAGAAGTTTACCTCCCCAAGATGCTCCCTAAAGGGCCGGTTAATATTCAAGGTGAGAATGAGTATCCGGGTGACCGAACATAAAAATTGTGGCATTGGACCCCCCGGCTATCCAGCCTCTCGATAATCTGGATACCTCGCTACCCCCCTGAATTCCTATGGATTCTAAATTTTCTATGTCGAAACTTGACCTGCCATCCCGAATCCCCCGCTCTGCCGAAGAGTCCTCTCCATTTTAGCCGTCTGGAAATGGCTACTGCTGTATCCATGAGGGGCGGAGAAGGCGGCAATATGGAGGTTAAGTTAAGCACAGCCTGATATTCTTATTTTTTTGCTTTTTTAAAAAGCCGCGGATATAACTAAGATATTAGGGATTACTTAAGCACAGATGTGCCTTCTTGCCAGGCAGAGTCTTGGCTACCCTGGTCTAACTTCGAGTGCGAAGGTCTGGTATGCGGTTTTGATATTTTATTACTTTGCTTCGCGAGTTCAATCAGCAGCATCATAATCGCTACCGTAAAAACCGGAATAATTGAGAATCTCGCGAGCTCAAACGAATCTTTTTACATTCCTAATTTGTAATCTCTTCAAGGCAGTGCTTAAATCTCTAAAGGAGGTTTGGCAAGAACGGTTGCTGCGGTGATATAAGAACCCACGGCGGTGCTTAACCTCAATAATAAAGACGAGAAGGAAATTCAACCATACGAATTGAATAACCTAACTGCTCCTACTAGCAGTCTAAGGGCGACAATTCTATTAGCCATCGAAATAAATTACATATTCCTTGCAGGGAAGCAGTACTCTTTACATCCGGTAAACAAAACCACGGCCTAGGGAAACAACACAATGAGCGCGGGAAAGAAATAATTACATCTAAAGTTAGCTCTGTAAGTCCGAAACCCATTTTCTTGATTCACTTGCCATCTGACTTCACCAACTAGGTCACTAACAAACAAAAGAAACAATTAAAGGACACAGCAATGCCAGTGAGGTTAGCGATGCAAGGGTGCAATGGACTAAGTTAGACAACCCACGGGGACACTGGCTGGGGGGGCATATAGTCTTTGGACAAGGTCATCGTTGGTAGGCCCAAGTGTTAGGGAAGTGATACCTGGCGGGCCGAAATTCTGACTACCTGGAATCCTGATTTGCACTCCCACCCTTAATCTGTTGAATTTGCTTAAAAGTGTTGGTCCTCCGTTTTCCCACAGTGGGTGAGAAGCCCCCGCCACCTATAGAAAGCAAATCCACTATTGACATGACTTCCTCTATAAGTACTCAATGACTTCATACATCATCACCATGACTTCCCTCTTACGACATGACTGACCCAACATGGAAAGCGTACCGAATGATATCTTCCCTATCTGGTATATCCAATCCAATCCGTAAGACTTGTTCCTCGTATACCCTTGTAGAAGGCTAGACTGCTTCTCGTTTGAGGTTATTAGGAAGCACTGACAACCTCGGCCACCTTATAACATAATCCATTAAAATGAATTCTATACAAGTATCAACAGATAACTTAAGGTTTATCAATCCGAAATTCAAATTTCTATAACAAATCCTTTATTTCCGTGGACAGCGCACGCCAACTAGCGTGGCCCATCCAAATGTTAGATATATTAGATTGCCCGTATCGGTAGATCATGCGGTTCGGAGGTTCGGAGGTTCGGTGGTTATGCGGATATGCAATCACAGAGAGATGCGGGTCCTGATAACCAAATATACCGCTATAGGGCATGTGACTTTGTGGGACACAGCGATCGGGCACTTAGCAGTGGGTTGTTTTCACAGGGTAATATTGGTTTTTGGGTTTTGTTGATACTCGTTGTCATTGGGCATTAGGAATTTGGTTTTTTGATTTCATGATGTTTGTCTCTTTCCCTCTGTCCTTAGTGGTACAGGTGTTGGCACGCGGGCAGGGCACAGGCTTTAGGGATCACGGAGGATTATGGGACACATATCAGGATCGTTCTAGATTGGTTGTGATTACTGGGGTTTAGGTTTTGTTAGCATAGCTTGTTCCTTTAGAGTTCGTCGAGTTTTTGGGAGCTTTGCGGTATTAGTTAGGCGGATATATATATCTCCTAGTCTGCCCTTAGCTAGTGGAGATTTTAGCGAACTAGTCAACCGCTCTTCCATATTCCGCTGCCCCTAGAGCCTACCAGTATCACACTTGCATTTTTGTTCATTCTTTTTTTCCTGCTTGCTTTAGGCTCCATCACCTAAAATTGGAGTCAAGCGCCGATAATTTGTCTAGGCGCAGGTAGAAAAAGATATGATACACGGGTCGAAGACCGCAGGTTCTATATCGCCATAGTTCATCCAATATTGTGCCATATGCCTCAAAGCGTGGTGAATGGCGTGAAATAATCCATGAGAGTCCGTCCACACACCCACAATACCCCAAAGCGCGAGAAATAAAAAAATGAAAAGGATCAAAAAAAATGGATTCTAAACTAGAGTCAAGGGTAGAGATGAGGATGAGAAGGACCAGGTGTGGTGCGACCGACCAGGTTGGAGCTGTTCAAGAAGTACCGTAGTAGTTTTTTCTAAGGAAGCCCAGATGGGACAAAGCCAGGGATAGGGGCGTCAAGTAGAGGGTCGTCTGCTGCATCATCGGTTGAAGCCAGTGTACCGGTATGCGTTCCTTCTAGGCGCAAAGCTATTTCACTACTAACAGGCTGGCATTCGATCGCTGTTTTTTTATAAGAAGAGATTCGCAATTGGAGGTTCTAGCTCCCGATAATGGTTATGTCGCCCTCCCACCCATCGCAGTGGCAGATGGCAAGGGCTTTCGGCCATCGCTCTCCAATGAAGTAGGATTGACATCCCGGTGGTCTAGAAGTAGTTTCACCACACACTCATGCCCTCTCAAGGCAGCAAATGATCGGGGTGTTCGACCATTGATATCGGATGAATTAGGACTGACATCCCGGCGGTCTAGGAGCAGCATCACTGCATCTTCACATCCGCTCGAGGCAGCAAATGATAGGGGTGTTCGGCCACTGCTATCCGGTGAATCGGGATCAACACCCACGCATTCCAAAAGCAGCTTCACTACACCAGCAACCCCCGAAATGGCAGCATAAGATAAGGGTGTTCGGCCATTGCTATCCGGTAAAGCAGGATCGACACCCCTATGTTCTAAAAACAGCTTCACTAGATCCTCTCGCCCCCACTTGGCAGCATACGATAGAGGTGTCTGACCACTACTATTCGGCGAGTCGGGATTGACATCCCTGCATCCTAGAAGAAGCTTGACAACACCTTCATGTCCTGCTGAGGCACCATATGATAGGGGTGTTCGGCCATTGTTGTCCGGTAAATTAGGATTGGCACCTCCATTTTCCAAAAACCGCTGCACAAGATCCTCTCGCCCCCACTTGGCAGCGTACGATAAGGGTGTTAAGCCGGCGCCATCCGATAAATTAGGATCGATATCCGAGCATTCAACAAGTAGCTTCACCACGCCTCCATGTCCTCCAGCGGCAGCATACAATAGCGGGGGTCGACCGTTGCGATCAAGTGAATTAGGATTGACATCCCCGCGTCCAAGAAGCAGCTTCACAATACCTTCATGTCCTCCGGAGGTAGCATATAATAGGGGTGTTCGGCCACTGTTATCCGATGAGTCGGGATAGACCTCTCCGCGTTCGAGAAAGAGCTTTACTGCACCTTCCTTCTGCGAAATGACAGCATATAATAGAGGTGTCCGACCAGTGCTATCCGATGAATTGGGATTGACATCCCCGCGTCGTAGAAGCAACTTCACTACATCTTCATGTCCTCTCGAGGCAGCAAATGACACGGGTGTTCGGCCGCTACTGTCCGGTGAATTAGGATTCACACCCCCGTATTCGAGAAGGAGCTTCACCACATCCCCAGCCCCCGAGATGGCAGCATATGACAAGGGTGTTCGGCCATTTCTATCAGGTGAATCGGGATTGATACCCCTACACTCTAAAAAGAGCTGCACTAGATCCTCTCGCCCCCACCTGGCAGCATATGATAAGGGTGTTAGGCCATCGCCATCCGATAAATTGGGATCGATATCCCGGCTTTCCACAAGTAGCTTCACTATATCTCGATGTCCGCCTGCGGCAGCGTGAGATAGCGGAGGTTGGCCATTGCGATCCAATAAATTAGGATTGACATCCCCGCGTCCCAGAAGGAGCTCCACTAAACCTTCATGTCCTCTTGAGGCGGCATATGATAGGGGCGTTCGGCCACTGTTATCCAATGAATCGGGATTGACCTCCACGCGTTCGAGAAAGAGCTTGACTACACCCTCACCTTCCGAAACGACAGCATATGATAGAGGCGTCCGACCACTGCTATCTGATGAATCGGGATCTACATCCCTGCGTTCGAGCAAGAGCTTCACTACACCTTTGTGCCCTCTCTGTGTGACAGCAAGGGATAAGGGTGTCCGGCCATCGTCATCCGATGAATCGGGATCCACATCCAGACGTTTGAGCATGAGCTTCACTACACCTTCATGTCCTCTCAAAGCAGCATATGATAGGGGTGTTCGGCCTTCGCTATCCGATGAATTAGGATTGACGTCTCCGCGTTCGAGAAAGAGCTCCACCATGCCCTCACCCCCCGAAGCGGCAGCATACGATAGAGGTGTCCGCCCATGGCTATCCGATGAGTCGGGATCAACATCACTGCGACCTAGAAGTAGTTTCACAACGCATTCATGTCCTTTCTGTGTAATAGCAAGTGAGAGGGGCGTCCGGCCATCGTCATCCGATGCATTGGGATCGACATCCTCGCGCCCTAGCAGCAGCTTCACTACACCCCCATGTCCTCTTAAGGCAGCAAATGACAGTGGTGTTCGGCCATTGCTGTTCGGTAAATCAGGATCAACACCCTTGTGTTCTAAAAACCGCTTCACTAGATCCTCTCGCCCCCACCCAGCAGCATACGATAGCGGTGTCAGGCCATCGCCGTCCGATGAATTAGGATCAATATTCGGGCTTTCCACAAGTAATTTCACAACACCTCCATGTACACCCGCGGCGGCATCCGATAGCGGGAGTCGACCATTGCTATCCGGAGAATTGGGATTGACATCCCCGCGTCCAAGAAGCAGTTTCACTACATCTTCATGTCCCCTTGAGGCGGCATATGATAGAGGTGTTTGTCCTTCGCTATCTAATGGACTGGGATTGACATCCTCGCGCTGGAGAAAGAGCTTCACTACACCCTCGTCCTGCGAAACGACAGCATATGATAGGGGCGTCTGACCACTGCTATCCGGTATATTGGGATCGACATACTCATGTTCAAGAAGCAGTTTCACTACTCCGCTATGTCCTCTCTGGACGGCAAGTGATAGAGGTGTCTGGCCATCGCTATCCAGGGAATTAGGATTGACATCACGGCGTTCGAGAACGAGCTTCACAAGGCCCTCATCCCCCGAAACGACAGCATAAGATAGAAGTGCCCGACCACTGCTATCCGATGAGTTGTGATCGACATCCTTACGTTCAAGAAGCAGTTTCACTACTCCGCTATGTCCCCTCTGGACGGCAAGTGATAGGGGTGTCTGGCCATCGTGATCCGGTGAATTAGGATCGACATCCTCGCGCTCGAGAAAGAGCTTCACGACACCCTCGTCCTGCGAAACGACAGCATATGATAGGGGCGTCTGACCACTGCTATCCGGTATATTGGGATCGACATACTCATGTTCAAGAAGCAGTTTCACTACTCCGCTATGTCCTCTCTGGGCGGCAAGTGATAGGGGTGTCCGGCCATCGTGATCCGATGAATTAGGGTTGACATCCCTGCGTTGCAGAAGCAACTTCACCACACCTTCATGTCCTCCGGAGGCAGCATAAGATAGAGGTGTTCGGCCATCATCGTTTCTCGAGTCGGGGTTGACCTCTTCCCGGTCAAGAAGCAGCTTAACTATCCCCTCATGCCCACCCTTGGCAGCAAACAAGAGTGGTGTTTTGCCATAATTGTCTTTCGAATCGGGATTGACCTCTTCCCGGTTAAGAAGCAGCTTAACTATCCGCTCATGCCCACCCTTGGCAGCAAACAAGAGTGGTGTTGTGCCATAATTGTCTTTCGAATCGGGATTGACCTCTTCCCGGTTAAGAAGCAGCTTAACTATCCCCTCATGCCCACCCTTGGCAGCAAACAAGAGTGGTGTTGTGCCATAATTGTCTTTCGAATCGGGATTGACCTCTTCCCGGTTAAGAAGCAGCTTAACTATCCACTCATGCCCACCCTTGGCAGCAAACAAGAGTGGTGTTGTGCCATAATTGTCTTTCGAATCGGGATTGACCTCTTCCCGGTTAAGAAGCAGCTTAACTATCCACTCATGCCCACCCTTGGCAGCAAACAAGAGTGGTGTTGTGCCATAATTGTCTTTCGAATCGGGATTGACCTCTTTCCGGTCAAGTAGCAGCTTCACCATCCCCTCATGCCCGCCTTCCGCTGCCCACACCAAAGGCGTACGGCCCCCATGATCCACCATATCTGCGCCACAACCTTCCACCTCTTCCAACAAAGTAATCGCAATCTCATCAAGCCCAAGGTATGCCGCGCAGTGAAGACCAGTGAATCCCTCAGAATACTGCCTCCTCATATCCCACTCAGGGAAGTTCCCCGGCAAAAGAAGCTTGGCTGATATATGTCGGCCAAATTTGGAAAGTAGCTGAAGCGCAAGTGATTTCACACCTTCTGTAGGCCCATTCCTTGTATAGAGTCCCCAGTAGCTAGAAGCATATTGGAGAAGGCGTGCCTCTACCGGGGCACTATCGAGACCGGGCGAAAGCTCATTGACGGAATCAAAGTTCAGATAAGTCAAGCAAACCTCCGCCATTGTCGACTGGGGGTTCTTGAAATGTTCGGAATGCCTGTTGAAATATTCTTGAAGGGTAAAGTGCACCAGCCGGACGATTGAGCTCTCGTCCACCGTGATAAGTCCCAAGCAGGAAGCTAACAATGATTTTTCCGAAGAGATATTATGGTAGTTCATATCTCTGGAGCCAATTTCGACCGCCAGGGCATGGCGTAGCTCTCCAAGGTGCATCGGACGTTCCGAGTGGGAGATCCACATCAATGCAGCCATGCCGAGTGCTGCCTTGCCTTTACTCTGACCCTTTATTCTATCCAATGTCGCATCATAGGCGCCGTCCAAACTGAGTCCACTTGTCATTAAGTCGAGTCTTTCTCGCCTCTTGCGGATTGTGGCCTCATCTAATATCGCGGCTATGCTCAAGGAAATGAGTAGAAACCTACCCACGATTGTTAGCCATTACTCGGGGCTTTAGATATAGAATTAGCTATCACGTACGCGTCGGGGATCTGTTCTGGAATGCGCTTCATAATATCTGCCTTGAGTGCAGGGCTCATCGCCTCCGAGTCCAAGTCATGCTTTAACATCATCTCGAGATATTCCCTTATATCCCCACCATTTGGACTGAACGGGGTAACTTGCACACTTCCCGGAAGATATTTCTCCACCGCACTTCGAATACGGGGTCTCCCAGTAATAAATAACCGGACGCCTGGCGACGTCTGACAAACGGTATGCAATGAGGTCAGAAGTTGGGGTAGGCATTTATCCGAACATTCATCTAGGGCATCAATACAAATGAATGTCCGCTGCAAGGGTGCAAGGGCCCTCCCCAAGAGCTTAACGGTTTCCGCAACCTGGAGTCCTCGGCCCCCAACCTCGTGCTCTGCTCTCTTGAATGCTTCTTCGATCTCGGTAGGAACCATACTCAGTGTGTTCACAACCTGCTTGGTGAGGGCGCCTATGATGTTCGCGACGGTTTGTCTCTCATGGTCCTGGAAATCGCAATAGACGCAGGCGACCCCCACGCTCTCTCCCCTAAAGCGGTCAATCAAGCTATCAATCACCAGAGAGCTAGGGTTTTATCCAGTCAGCTATAGCTTCGGCTTCTGAGTAATTATTTTTTCCTACCTAATAAAGGTCTTCCCAGCCCCAGGATTACCGGAACAAAACAGAGTAGTGTTGTTAGATTCACCTTCCCCATCTCGCCATCTGAGAAACTCATGGGTTTGCAAAAACCATTCCCCTAAGCCATCCTGTCTTCGTGCCCTCACATCGTTGTGGCGTACATGAGGTTGTAGGGGTGATAGCCAATCCAAGATTTTGGTCCCCCCATCCACATATGTTATATCGAACGTGTTGTAGCTATTTATTTGGTTAAAACTGTTGATATTCGGTTTAGGATGCGCTGAAGAGGCCATATTACTTTGTGGTGAAGGTGTTAGTAGGGTTGCGAAAGCGATAGAAGAAGTTGATAAAGCGATAGAAGAAGTTGATAAAGCGATAGAAGAAGTTGATAAAGCGATAGAAGAAGTTGATAAAGCGATAGAAGAAGTTGATAAAGCGATAGAATACCTCGAAGTTGAAGCTCGGCAAAAGCGGGGTAGTGGTAAGTGTGCTTGTGCGAGGTTGGTGCTAAAAATGATGAGCTCTGCGAGGGTTTCCGCCGAGGACCCCAGCATTCACAACCTTTTATCCACCGATCCAGGGAAGCAATTTGAGCCAAATCTTCACCTATATGTGAAATCCCCCGATTTTACTTTCCAACCCTTTAGAACTCTATATTTAGAGTGGCTGAAGAATAGTCAAGAGATGTTTGATACATTGGTCTTGACGCCATTTCCGATTATTTTGTATGGGAGATGGCAAGGCTTGGCTCTCGTTTGGCAGCGAAGCGAAGGCGCGGAATATTAATAAACTCCAAAGGTGTCATCGACCACAACCCGTATTCGATTTACGTACCGTTTGAGGTCAACGACAGGCAACTACGATATGACCAAGGCCTGGTCCCTAGCGTTGTACTCGAGTACTCGAGTACAAAGACAAGATTTACCACAACCGCGCTGCAACAGCGCTTTCCGCCTCGGGTTTTTCCCCAAAAATCTTGCAAGTGCGCCCGGGTGCTTTTTCTCGTCCCAAGTACTCGCACACTAGATGCCACGCGGCGTCCCAATGGATTTCTATGAGTTCCAAAACCCTCCATCTTAAAACCTGGCCTGTCGTCCTGGATCACCTGCTGTGAAGGGGGCCCTCTGCATTTTTGGCCGCTCGGAACAGCTGAGCGATTTACAGAAAACGCCTGGCACCCACGAACACAGTCTGAAAGCTAAACGAGAGGCGGCGATATGTGAGGGCGGCAACAGAGGTGGTGATGAGGCTCAACAAACGAACCAAACCACTCCCCGTAGACCAGAAGTTATGCTCCTTTTCGCAATGTGAAAGCAATTTTCCCGTCCTTGCGAGGAAGCAATAATTCTTTACACTGTGTAAACAAAACCATCATTTAATCCACACAGGAATAAAATAACCACTTATTAAGCGTGGTAAATCTGAAAGACATATTCTTGATTCTCCCCCCACTGACTCCATCAATAAGATCTAATGAAACAAAAAAACATGGCAATCCGAGTGAGACCACTGTTGTTGGAAACCGCGAGATGCTGCCCGGAGTGCCCCTCGTGATACTTGTAGTTCCTTTGTTGTTCGGATCGCTTCTGGGAGCGCGCTTGTTTGTGGCTTTGGAAATGCGTTTTCGTGTGGCGTTTCGTTTTCCAGTCGTTGTTTCGTTTCGTTGTTCATCGTGCATCACGCCTCAAAACTGTGGGCAAAGCTGGGGAGAAAGAGTATGATGAACTAGACTATTTATGGAGATGCTAGCTCGGGGCAGAGCAGGGGATGTATGATCGTACTTGGTATTACCATCCAAATACCGGTGGCAAGCACTGCAACAGACTCTAAAGAAACTACCATTTAGAAACATCGTGATCTTCAAACAAACTGGACCAATTCCAGCACGAAAAAGAAAAGAAGAGCCATGTGCCTATTCCCTATTGTCGATCTAGGCATGACACGAAGGCCCAACTTATCTATCAAGCCGCTAGGTTATGCTATTAGGGCGGGGTGGAGGCGCGCATCGCGGCCTTGCCGAGTGACAGTAGCATATTTAATACCTTCGTTCGTAATTTAGCTATTCTCAAATATTTACCAAGCCTCGTTGATGGTGTTCTCTCACTGGGGGCTCCCTAGTCAGGTCGGGATCATGTTGAACAAGTGCGCATGATTTCTCAGGGCCGGGAAATAATTAGAATAGAGCTACCTTATGGTAAGGGATGGGTTGTCTTGTTGCGTATTTTTAGACTATCAAAAATAACTGAACACCTCCTGGTACCTATTAGAATTAGGTAAGCGGCTTTCAATAAGCACTGGCTGTTTGGATGATCCCGTTGCTAGGGTAATACCGGTAGTACCGGCACCTTGGCTCGTTTAGTTTTTTTTTTGATATGTGATCATCCCATCTCCCCACTCCCACGAATCTGTTGACTACCATACCTCAACGCCCCGCATGTCCTTCTGGAGAACGAATTCCAACAAGGAAGCTGATAGCTACATAAGATGAATCCAATACCACGTCAAAAATCCGCTATTCCGATAAATATTAACTATGGCAATATCACCGCAGTTATAGGGGGTGTGGGATATCTACGACAGCTTGGTGGCTGATGAGAAACGCGTCGTTCTGGAATGGCTGCCTCCCCTCGAACCTCTCCAAAGCCATAAGGCTATAAGCATCGGCCAGGTGGGGGGTGGGCGACTAGTTCTTTCTTACGAACGAGTTTACACTTTGGCGTGAAAGCGGTGACGGAACTACTACCGGTAAGCCTACCTTGTTCTGTCTCGGTAATGGGAAACTTGCGCGCTACGAGTTGATTCGGTATAGACCGCGGCTACCCTTAGAGAGTGTGGGCGTGGCTAAATAGTAGATCTAACAGCCCCTGTGGTAGATAGACTACACGATGGGATAGATGCGGACGATATGGCTGTCGCACACGCGTACAGTACTACGGCTTTCATTCTCGCATGGACAATCCTCGACGGGTTTACTTAGACTACTTTTAAAGCAGGTCGTCAGCGCATCGGAACTCTCAGATGAGGTACCGGAGGTATTTGAAAATTCCAATGGGGGGTTGGTGGCCTCGGATTCCTGCTTCCTAATATCCCCAGGAGCTCACCAAGTCTTCGTCATGTCTACGGAGGGTATTTATCTGCATAGATGCCCTATCACAGGTGAGCTTCCTCGAAATTGTGGCTAGAGCTTTGGGAATCTTTGCGGCAGATTGTGCGGCGGTGTCCAAACACTCGGCTAAACACTCGGCTATTCCTTACTGGGGGCTTCACATATGCGACAAAGCACAGAAACACGTTTCCGGAATTCCTGAGATTTTGCTAATAGGTCCTAGGAAGCATGACATTGGGTTATACCTTAAGTCCAGGCGTAGATCGACTGTGAGATCGACGGTGACGCCGAAACGGCAACAACGAAACAAAAAACGCCAAGAGTTCTCTCACCAAAACGTTTCCTCACAGGGAGCGGGAAGTTCACTTCATTCAACGACAACTCTATCTCAACAACTAACTAATCCGCGAAGATAGGAGTATGTATCAACCCCAATAATATCCTATCTCCCCACTAGGAGCCACTGGGCATGCCCATCCTATTGCATGTGAGTCTCCCCTTCTCGTCATGACTCCATGGCTGACAAAAGGAAAACAAACGCCCACTGCCTCCGGGCTTCTAGCTCTTCCACTCTATCCTTACAGTGTTCCCGCTTTCTCACGCCGGATGCATAGTTCCAAAACTATCGCGCATTTCTACATTCCAAATGCTTTCCACAAACAGCTGGCCGAATCCGAAGCCAAACAAACGCATCCCCTAAGCTGTACAAACAACAGGGGAACAACCAGGAGAGCATGCCGAGCAGCATGAAATGGTTTCCAACATTAAGATGAGCTGAACACAAACTCAGAATTCGATCCAATGAACCGAGAATTAGGAGCCGATATGCTAAGAATCATCCCGGAGGTGACCTCGGGGACGTATGCGGTTTCAAGATGTGCAAGTATTGACTTCTAGAAGAGAGTTAATATTGGTCATTAGATTCCCCCTGTTGCCCTCGATATGGTGCAGCCCTTGTAGAGGCGACCATCCACTGGAGGAGCCTGGCACTTTACAGGATAATCGAAGCCCTTGGTTTGTGGAAAGCATACGACAAGATATTGAATCGGATAGGATAGTAGAGTGGAAACAAATATAAGCTTGGAATGCAAGCGCCCATGCGGACTTGCTCTGACCCGCCCCGGCAAACAGAGGAGTAGTGCCATGCTCTTGGGGTGGAATTACAGGCGGAAGATTTTAACTTCAACAAATGCACTGTGCTGCGCCATTGGGGAGGAGATACAGTGACTACCGGTAGATAGAAGCTTCGGCGATTGCGGAATACAAGCACGTCTGTGCACCCAATATGCATCTGGTAGACGGCGGATAATGGTATTGCCATGCTAGGAATGAAAAATGAAAAATCAAATATTACTTTAGTGGGGAAACAAGAACACATTTAGTACTCTATCATACCTAGTTATTCTGTTGGGGGGGGGTCGTACTATTCTCACTTCGCCTTTGCTGACTAAGCTTTCACCATCTTATGTCGAGCAACTGAAGCGGCACTGACACCCTCGACGTAGTATATGGCCAAATACCCCTCCCGTTGGGGTGGAGAGGTAGTGAAGCTGCTGTTGGGGTAGGAAAACGTCGGCCCGATAGTTCGGATTAATCCAGCCAAGTGCCACCCTAGCGGGCGGCCGGGAGCGGCGATCATGGAGTAGTGAAGCTATTGCTAGGCCCGGAAGATACCAACCCGGACCCTCTAGACACAATGCTTGGTCAACGCCACTCTTGCGGGCTGCCGGGGGTGGTCATAATGGAGCGAAACAACTGCTGGGGCGAGAAGATGTCAGCCCAAGAATTCGAGTAAATCTAGCCTAATACTGCTGATCGAGTGCCGCCGCAAATAGACCCTTTCGAATCGTATAGCGGCTACATGCCCAACATTCCTGACATATCCGGTCATTTGGTTCCCGCTTGCTCTCTCGGGGTCTATGCATCTAGTCTCACAGAAATTGCCCTTTGTTAGTACCCGTAGTGCAGGATGAATATGGGTTTTGTCCCGAGTGGTCTGCCATGTTTTTGCTTCTAGTTTTTCTTCTAGGGTTTTCAGGGATTTTCGGAAGTTTGTTGGTCAAAAAGTTTGGTTATGATCAGTCGAGAGTACCTTGGGATTCTTGTTCTTTTGTACCGCCAGCGGTGTCCTATATATACATAAAATTGACTTCACAGGAAAAATCTTCGTCTCCAACATCCTTCTCCGTTTTCTCCTTTCTTCATTCCATCCACACAACCTCTTAGAAGTTTACCGAAACTTCTATTCCCTGAATCCCTTCTTTGTGTTTGGTCCTCTCACACAGTTATCCTCATCTTCCGCAAACCTTTACCGTTCTCCTACATCCATCCATTTCTTAACTATCATAGTGCGGCACTGGCCCGTTCCAACTCCCAGTAAACCTTAATGCCTAACCTCCTGTCTCCGCTAGTGCCCAATCCTAAACCATGCTGAACACTCTTACTTCGTCTAACTCCAACCAAACATACTATCACTCTCCTGACAGCATACTACTCTATCGCGCAACTATCTCCAAACAAACCGCTTCTCAGTCATGCACCCTCGCGGTTTCAGTGATGTCCGAGATATGGAACCTTTGTGGATTTTCAACAGCCGGGTAAGTTAACCTTTCTCCCACCCCCAGGTAACCTCATCATTTTGCTCAACGGTAAAATAGATTTAGGTTTTAGTAGAGGATATATCTGGAGATCTATTTTTGGCCGGAGCGTGTTTCAATCCCTTGGGATAACTATTTTTTCTTCCTCTCGTTCAAGTGCACGGGAGTGTATGGAATACTTACTTTAGATACATCGACTGTTGATGTACTCGGGAGTGAATGGAGGAAATTGATAGTTTGTAGATTGGAGGCATAGGCGGATATGGCCGCATCAGACATTGAAAGGCCGCTTGAAATAGAATGGTGCAACTCTAGAGAATGACCGACCCCCCCCCCCCCAAGAGGATATTGTGTCTGTGGTTCCGGAGTTATACACCTGACCTGTCTTCTAATTCTCAAATGTAAGATTCTTGTATGTTTCTACAATTATGGGACATTGGAGATATGGCTCGCCGGAACAGAGGATAAAAATGAGAAGATATATACTTGGTGGGAGCCACTACGCGGAAGCATTGCTGGATGTAGGAGGGTTGCTACAACTCAACTAGTATTAGAGGTATCAGAGAGGCTTTCGCTGAAAAGGGTTGAGCGCGAAAAAGAGTCTTCTCACCTCACCATCTCTCACTCGGAGTCTATGAGAGTGCCTTAGTGAGGTGTACAAAATATTTATTCAAGAGTTGGCCATATATTCCCTAAAAAAGGATCGGCAGATTAGAGAGGTCGAGTGGGGCTGACTTATAGGTTGGAAATCGGGAACTACTGTAGAAGAGTAAGATAAGAGTGATACAATGTGCTACAAGAGCCCGTTGCGCCTAAGATTTCCAAATTCTTGCATGAGCATCCTGATGTTTCCCCTCTTCCCAGTACCCCCCACATCTCGGTACCATATAGCCCCACATGAGTTTCTGCCAGCTCTAAATTACTCTACGCTCAAACCTGAGTCGTTGTCCCTGGTAATCCTCTATGCCGGACAGTTCCTTGCATTCTGGCAGCCTAGAATAGGTGGGTGTGACTATACACGAAGCTTCTTGCAGGTATACTTGTATCCGGGAACAAATTCCGAAAGCTAAATGAGTGGTGGCAGTAGCTGAAGGCGGCGGCCGAGGAAATGGATATTCAACCATATAAACCGAACCACTATTGCTGGTATAGAAGTGATGCTTCCATTCGCTACGTGAAACTATTTTTCACTTACTTTGTGGGAACCAATAGTTATTTAGACCGTGGAAATAAATAAGTCACCAGGAGGGGCAGCGTAGTGTGCGTGCGGGAATTACATAAGCACTTATAAAGTGAACATGATAAACCTGAGAGTAATTCACTTGAAACTCTTTCCACTGGCCCCATTGACATCTTATGCTACTATTCAACACAACACCACATTCCCTTCGACAGGTCCCCCCACTCAACCCCTACCCTTACAAGTATAAACCTGTTTATTACTCGCTGAGATATTGGGTTGGAAATCATGGGATATCACTCGTGGGCCTCAGAGTTTAAACAAGTTTACACAGCATAAAATATCATAATCTTGGCCACTATACGGCAGCTTACTGTGCACCAACTGGGAACCGTTACCCGTGCCAATAAAAAAACGAATGGATATATAAGTGGGAAGGAGATATACCGATTCGGGACTGGGGGAGAGAGTTGATGGAACCTAAAGGAAAGCACAAAAGAAGAAAAGAACTAAAGGGCAAGCGCAATAGTCTCTGAGTGGAGTAGCGAAAAAATGGAGGAACTGTGGACTAGATGGCTGCGCTCTCTCTAGCAAACATGGCAGGAGATCTATCTCTCCGCCTAACTCACAAGACACTCCCGAAACCCAACGAACTCTCTTAAGAAACACACGCAGCTGAAGAAAACTTCATCCCTAACGATCACAAACAATCTAGAACCATCCTAATATCCCACGATCCTCAGTGATCCCAAGCCCCTGCTAGAGCGCCAACTCCCGTATGCCTAGTGACATACGATATGAAAGAAAAAAAGATATCAAGTACCCGAAACCTCATACCCTATTGCTAGGAACATCAACAAAGCCATGAAACGGATATCCTATGCCTAGCGGGATAGGACGTGGGAGCAACAACCCACGGTAGGGTGTCTAACCACCGGCAACCACGAAGCTACGTACCCCAAATCCGTATCTCTCTAGACCGCGCCCATATCCGCATAACTACCTAACCGCATGCCCTATAGGCAATCCAAAAGAACAAACAAGCTAATAAAGCACCCCGAACCTAGCCAAAACTAAAATACGAATTATGATATGATACCACCAAAAAGGGCGTGAACGGCGTGAGATTAATTCACGAGAACCTCCCATACCTACAATACTCTATGAAGGCGAAAAATACAAAAACAGAAGAGTGGAAAAAACGAACAAGAATAAAGTCAAAAGGAAAAAAGGAAACTCTAAACAAGCGCTAAGAGCAGATATAGTGACCAGTAGAGCTATGTACAAGTGCAATCGATTGGGGGTTTCCGACGATTCGGAATTAGAGTTTCTAGAAACCGATAATAGCTTCACTATACCCTCTCGCCCCATCCTGGTAGCATATAAGATGGGTGTCCGGCCTTTGAAGTCCGGTGAGTTGGGATCGACATCCTGGCGCCTGAGAAGCAGCTTCACTACACCTACATGCCCCCTGAAGGCAGCAAATGATAGGGGTGTTCGGCCGCGGGCATCCGGTGAATTGGGATTGACACCATAGGATTCTAAGAGTAACTTCACTACACCAAGAGGCCCGGTAATGACAGCGTATGATAGCGGTGTCAGGCCATTGTAATCAGATGGATTGGGATTGGTATCCACGTGTGCCAGAAGCATCTTCACTACACCTTCATGCCCTCTAGAGGCAGCAAACGATAGGGGTGTTCGGCCATTGCTATCTGGTGAATTAGGATTGACACCGGAAGATTTTAGAAGTAGATTCACCACACCCGGAGCACCAGAGATGGCAGCATATGATAGCGGTGTTAGGCCATGGTCATCCGATGAATTGGGGTCGACATCCTCGCGCCCCAGGAGCAGCGTCACTACTCCTTCGTATCCCCCGGAAGCAGCAAAGGACAGGGGTGTTCGGCCATTGTTGTCTGATAAATCGGGATCAACACCCCAACGTCCCAAATACAACTGTACTAGATCCTCTCGCCCCCACTGGGCAGCATACGATAGGGGTGTCAGGCCATAGCTATCCGATGAATTGGGATCAATATTAGGACTTTCCACAAGTAGCCTCACCACACCTCCATGCCCCCCTGTGACAGTATATGACAGCAAAGGTCGACCAACCCTATCTAGTGAGTTGGGATTGACATCTCCGCGTCGCAGAAGCAGCTCCACCATTCCTTCGCATCCTCTCGATACAGCATATGATAGGGGTGTTCTGCCTTCAGTATCCGGTAAATCAGGACTAATACCCTTGTGTTCGAGAAAGACCTTCACTACACCCTCATCCTCCAAGGTTACAGCGTATGATAAAGGTGTCCGACCACTGTTATCCGAGGAATCGGGATTGACATCCCCGCGTTTGAGGAAGAGCTTCACGATATCTCCATGTCCCTCCGGGGCAGCATATGATAGCGGGGGTCGACTATTGCTATCCAATGAATCGGGATTGACATTACCGCGCCCCAAAAGCAGCTCCACTACCCTTTCATATCCTCCCTCGGCAGCAAAGGACAGGGGTGTTCTGCCATTGCGATCTGATAAATCGGGGTTGACACCGCTATGTTCTAAAAACCGCTGCACTAAATCATCTCGCCCCCACTTTGCAGCATAAGATAGGGATGTTTGGCCATCGGTAATCTCAGTACTGGGATGGGTATCCGGGCTTTCCACGAGTAGCTTCACTATTCTCTCATGGCCGTTCCTGGCAGCCAATGAGAGCGGTGTTTGAAGGTATTTGCCTGGGCTATCGGGGATGACACCCCCCCGCTCCAACAGGAGCTTCACTATTCCCTCATGGCCATACTCGGCAGCCAATGAGAGCGATGTTCGACCGAATCCGCATGATCTGGCGGGGTTGACATCCCTCCGCTCCAACAGTAGCTTCACTATTCCCTCATGGCCTTTCTCGGCAGCCCACGAGAGTGTGGTTCTGCCATATTTCGTGCCCTGCAGATCAGGTTGAATATCTTTTTTCTGCAAGAGCAACCTCACTACCTCTTCGTGCCCGTAGCTTGCGGCCCATATAATTGGCGTCACACCCGCACTATCCGTTTCGTTCACATCCCATCTGTTCATCTCCATCAAGGTATTGGTGACTTCGGCGACGCCGAAGTATGAGATACAGTGCAGTGCGGAAAATGGGTTTTCCCCAGCGCCCCGGCCAAGAGATAACTCCGCCCTGATCGACTTCCAAAGGAGTTTGGCAGATATGTGACTATCGAACTGAAGGAGCTGGAGCGCAAATTCTTTTGCCCGATCTGAGAGCTCCATTCGCATGTGGGTTCCCCAATATAGAGAAGAATATTCAAGGAAGGGTGTGCTTCGAGGGTCAGGGAGCCGGCCACGTGAAAGATCTTTGACCTGCTGGAAGTTGAGATACGTCAAGCATGTTCCAGCCATCGTCGAATGAGCTTTGTCAAAGAGGTCGGGATGTGCGCAAAGATACCCTTGGAGGGTAAAATGAATCGGCTTAATAGTCGAGGCATCCCGGTCTATGGTGGCAAGCCCGAGACAACAGTCCAGCAAGGTCGATATCGCAGGAATATCATTGGTATTATGATCATTTGCCCCTATCCGGATCGCTACGGCGTGACGTATCTCCTCCACATGCAAAGGCCGCCTTGAATGGGAGATCCACATCAGAACGGCCATCCCGAGTCTTGCTTTCCCACCATTCTGAGCCTGAATCCTTTCCAGAGCTACCCCGTACGCGCCCCCCAAGCCCAAGCCATTCTTCACCGCTTCGAGCTTTTGTCTCCTTCGGTGTATAGTCGTCTCTTGTAGAATCGCCTCCATGCTTAGGAAGAGAAGCTGGAATCTAAATACAAGATCGTTAAGCACTTAGTTTTAGGTATTTTTAGATGTGCCACCTTCCTACTTACGTTTCGGCAAATGTTTCGGGGATATTCCGCATAATTTGCTCCTCTAAACTCCATTCCATCGCATCCGGCATCGTGTGGTTTCTCAGCTTCGCTCGGAGGAATGTGATGACATCATCCTCGATGGGTGTTATAGATATAGTCGCTGCCCTCCCACCAAGACGCTCCTCAACCTCACTCAAGATATGTGGTCTCCCGGTCATGAATAGCCGAACGCCGGGGGAGGTCTGGTGAATCTGGTTGAGTAAACGGAGGAGGTTCTTCCGGTATCTTAACGGACACTCGTCCAGGGCGTCGATGCATACAAATATGCATCGTGAGATAGAGATATCCTGTAGTAACTCCACAGTTTCCGAGAGCGGCAGCTTCGGGTCACCAATGACCTTCTCTCGGTCTTGGAAAGCTCTGACTATTCTTTCCGGAATATCTTCAAGTTCGGCAACAACCTGTTTCAGCACCGAACCCAGAACAGCAGCTGGTGATTGCCCCTCCTTCGGGGCGAAGTCGAAGTAGAAGAACGCAACGGCAGCGTTTCCCTCCTTGCACTGCTTGCATAGTTTGTCAATCACAAGGGAGCTGACATCGCAGCTTATTAGCAATATAGTTTTTCCCTCAGGTAGCTTCTCTCTCACCTAATGTAAGTCTTACCAGCTCCTGGGCCTCCGTAGCAAAACAAGGCTGTACCATCCGATTCACCGCGACGAATACCACCAAACCAGTCCCGATATTCCTCAGTTTGAAAGAGCCAGTCTCCCACCTCATTGACTCTGCGGTTTCGGATGTACTCGTGCCGTATCTGGGGTTCGAGTGGAGATAGCCAGGCCAAAATTTCCGACCTCTCATCGGTCACTACAGGGTTATCCCATACATCGCGAAAAGAAGTGATATTAAAATAGTTGATCTCGTCGCCAAAGGGGTGAGACATTTTGTATTTTTTCGCCGATTTGAGGGCTGTACTTGTAGAGGATGGATTCTTGAGTAACTCTGTGTGGTGGATTCAGTTGAAGTAATTCCTGGAGGCCGGAGAAAAGCTGGGGGAATCATGATCCCAAAGAGCAGCAGTCCAATCAATCCACCTGGGACCAGCACGATCTTGGCTACAAAACAAACGAGCCCCCCCCCGGGTTTCCATACAAAATGCACAAGCTTAGCCAACCACTGCGATGGCACAAAACAGATTTTATCCCTCAGAAAGTAATCAAGTGAAAGAGAATCACAGGGAATTTGGCATATAAAATTGCCAATTTTTTTCCCCTCTGCCAACCAGTGGCAGTTGCTCTGTGAAGCAAGTGTGGTTGCGATGCTAAAATCACATATAAATTGACTGTCTTGGCACTGGTTTTGGACGCTTCCCTTGAAGAACTCAGCCACTCCGAGTTCATAGAATTTTTTTCCGTAGCCTGGTGCTCAATTATGTTAATCCTCATATCAAATTGTGCTATCTAGAAAATCCCTAGATTTTTCAGATATCATGGTGGTGTTTTTAGGCACTTTTTGAGAAATGGGCATTTTATAAGGAAAACCGGCGGGGCTCGTTTCTTTTATCTTCAACCTCGTGCCCAAGCAGATTACCGTAGAGGAATTCAGAGCGGGGCAGGGTTATCGTGATCCGGGATAGTGGGCTGGGGTGACCTTGCCTGTGATTAGGAAGAGAAAAGGCATTCGGCTGCCACACACAAGGGTTTGGAGAATCTTATGCGCAAGGGGCTGTTGCCGCACATATACAGGTAATATTTGGTAAAACTTTTGTTTGGTTATCCAGAGACTTATCCGCGCCTCAGTTATTGACTACCGTAGGGAGCTTCTTGTGGAAGCAAACTTTGGTAAAATAGAACATACGCCATGTATCGGATCCACGACATCCTGTGAACTTCCACTCCAGCGAGTGCCAGAGAAAATACAATACCAGGACCTTTAAAGGAGAGTAATTAGTTTAGTTTTTGTTGTACCATACCGTAGTGATTTGTTCTCGTGCCCCGACTGGTTGAGGCTGAGGGCGATCCTCGTGCCGAGAGGAGAGTAGATCAGATTTGAATTTATTAGAGCGAGCGAGCACTCTGTAAGGCGCACCCTTAGCGATGCTTGCCTTGGCACAAAATTTCGATACCAATCAACCGGAAATATTTACCGAGCTGCTGCAGGTGTTGCTTGGCTGGGCGCCCATCGATCATGTTGAAAGTGATGTTGAACAAGTGCGCATGATTTCTCAGGGCGGGGAAATAATTAGATAGAGCTGCTCGAGTACCATCCAACATCAATGTGGTAGGGGATGGGTTGTCCCATCTCCCACCCCCTATTGAGTCTGTTGATCACCTTACCGGCACCCCAACGCCCCATCTGTCCTTCCAGCGAACGAATTTCAACAACAAAGCCCATAACGACACGAGATGAATCCGATAGCACGTCAAAAATCCACCACTCCGACGAGTAGCGATTGTAGCTATGTTACGGCTGTTAGAAAAACGTGTGGAATAACCGCGGCAGATCGGTAGCCGATGGGAAACGCGTCGCTCGGGAATGGCTGTCTCCTCTCGACCCGGCCAAAGACATTAGGCTACAGGCACCGGGTCGGGGGTGAGCGACTGGCTCCTTATGAACTAGTTTACACTTTCGAGGCAAAGTGGCAAGTGGTGACGGAACTACGGAGCCCACCTTGTTCAGTTGGGGGAATCTCGGTGGTGCGGGACTTGCGCGCGACATGTTTATTTGGTACAGATTGCGGCTACCCTTACTCGGGTATAGTAAGTAAAGAAACAAGAACACATTTAGTACTCTATCCAAAGCGGTTTTTCTCTGTGGGAAAGGGTGTCCTATTCTCGCTGAACCTTTGCTGACTAAACCTTCATCAAGACTTATCTTACCTCTAGTCATATACCGTACCAGCCCAGACCCCATAAACACAAAGCATACCCAAACACCGCCGTCGCTGGCTGCCGAGAACGGTATAGAGCAGTAGTGAAGTTGCTATCAGGATGGGAAAATGTCCACCCCGACACTCGGGACACAGCGCTCGATCAAATACCACTCTCGCCCGCTGCTCGAGGTGGTCATAAAGAAGTAGTGAAGCCAGTGTTAGGGCGAGCAGCTGCCAACTCCAATGGTGCAAGCAAATCTAGCGGAACACCGTTCACTCTTACCGCCGCAAACCGGCGCTTTCTAATTATATACCGCTACTGCATGCCCCACATTCCCGATGTATTCTGTAATTGGGTCCCCGCTTGCTTCACTAGAGTCTCTGTGATCTTTTCTGACGGATATTGCCGTTCGTTAGTATCGATAGTATGGGATTAATATGAATTTTGTCTGTAGTGGCCTGCGGTGTTTATTAGTTTTTGCTTTCGGCTTTTTCTCCCAGAGTTCTCAGGGTTTCAGTCGGAAGTTTGTTGGGTAGGTTAATCTTTCTCCCACTCCTAGGCAATCTTATTCTTTTGCTTAATATCATAATAGAATGGATTTAGGCTTTGATGGAGGATATAGGTTGAAGTTCATTTTGCGGCAGAGGGTGTCTTAGTCTCATAATTCTTTTTTTCCCCTTCCTCTTGTTCAAACGTAACGGAATGCATGAGATGCTCAGATGCATTGATTTTGGACTAACAATACTCGGCAGTAAATGGAAGAGATTGATATTTTGTGGATTGGCGGAACAGGCGGAGGTGGCTGCGTCAGACACTGAAGAGCCCCTTGAAGTAGAACGGTTCAATTTCAGAGAACGACCGACTTCTTTCCGGAACAATCATATTTCTTCCGTTTCTGAATTATACACATCATCTGTCTTCCAATTCTCGAATGCACTATTCTCGTAAGCTACTATAATACCAATATAGGACATTAGATATATAGCTGGCACAAACAGAGGATGAACATAAGAAAAGTGATACTTGGTGGGGGCTACAATGCCGAAGCAGGGTTAGATGCAGGGATGGTTATTAGCCAGTTGTGGTAGTATCAGAGAGGCTTTCGCTAAAAAGTGCTAAACTCGCCAGGGAGTCTTTTCGTCTCACAGCCCCTCACTCGCAGTAGATAAGAGTGAGCCCCAGCGAGGTCTACAAAATATTTATTCAAGATTTAGCTATATATTCCCTTGAAACAAGGATTAGTAAATGAGAAGGGCGCAATAGGATTGACTAAGGGGCTGGAAATCAAGAACTAGCCCAGAAGGGTGAGATAAGAGTGATACAATGTGATGCAACGGTCCTTTGGGCCTAAGATTTTAAATCCTTGCATGGGCATCCTGATGCTTTCCTTCGCCCCAAGTACCCCCACTTCCTCCCGCATCCCGTATATTGATACTACGCAGCTCCGTATGTATTCCTGCCAGCGATAAATTCCTCTATGTTCAAACCTGATCCTAGTCTAGGATCACACTCTGTCAGGCTGTTCCTTGCATTTTTGCAGCCCGGAATAGCTGAGTGCCACTATACACGAAACTTTTAGCTAGTATACCCGTATCCACGAACAAAGTGTAAAAGTTAAATGACAGGTAGCGACAGTTGAAGGCTGTAGAGGTGATAGGGGTATTTAACTACTGTAAAAACTCAAATAGAAGAAAAATCTTCTGGGACGTTGGAGTTGTGTCCCCTAGTATGGCACTATGTATATTCCTTTTATTTTGTCTCAGCTAGTGGCTAAGTTTTCAGTGTTTTTTCCCCTCGCGTAGCTAAGAAGGGGGATTTCAACGTCCTTGCACATTTTTCTTCTATTAGCACTTACGGTATATGAACGGAACCACTGTTCCTGATCTAGAAGTGATACTATAATTTCCTACGTGAAACCTTTTTTCACTTATTTGCGTGAAGCAATAGTTACTTATACATGGCAAGTAAATCCATCACCTTGGGGGATAGCATAGTATCCGCGTGAGTTAAATAAGTCCTCATAAGGTAAGCACGGTAAATTGAGAACAATTCCCTTGATACTCTTTCCCGACCGGATCTTACAAAACAAAAGGAGGCTGGCATTCATCCTAACTCCGTATTATCCCCTTCCATAGATCCCCCCCTCAGCCAGTGTTCCTAAGCGTCCCAAAGGGACGGACGCCGGTATTTGAAAGGGTGCCCGGGACGGACGGGCGGGGGCTGCAGGTGTGTCAGAGGGCGCAATTTGCCGGGTAACTCCGGATGACGGGCCGGCCCTACGGGTAACTGGCGGGCCCTGCAGGTAATTGGCGAAGACTGCAGATAACCGGTGAGGATTGCAGGCACGGTTCGGGAGTAACCGATCTGGAGAGGACTGTAGGCACCTACAGTCACCTCTTAGACGGTAGTCTTTCCCAAAGGACGGACGCCCTTGCCCTACAGCTTGACAGACGCCCGGGACGCTCGGGACTGGAGTCATGTAGGGCGGACGTGAGGCTTGGGAACACTGCCCTCAACTCCTACTGTTACAAGGATAAACCTGTTTATTACGAGCCCACACAGTGAGTTGAGAATCACGGGATATCACTCGTCAGGCTCAAAGTTCAAACTGTTGGAGCGTCCTTCCATATCGGCCATGGCTGACCGCAGGTTAGTGCAGTGCGGGTTAGTACGTAAGCCGGTAATGTGGTGGATGATGCGGCGAGTGAGGCCCCGCGAGTGGTGGCTGGCCCTTTCTTGTAAAACTAGTTGGGCTTATCCTACATTTCTCTTTCTTAATCAACCTCAGTCGTTTCAACACAAACAGCAAGTTTACATAGCATAAACATCATACACTTGGGCACGGTACAGCAACTTACTGTGAACCAAGCGGGAACCATTAACCGTGCCAATACGAAGAACCTTTTCCTCAATGGATATCTAATAAAGGAGCTATATCTCTCCATCAAACTCACAACCACAAGACACTCCCGAAACCCAACAAACTCTCTAGAGAAGCACGCGCAACTAATAAAACCTCATCCCTAACGAGTACAAACAATCTAGAACCATCATAATATCCCATGATTCTCAGGGATCCTAAGCCCCTGCTAGAGTGCCAACTCCCGTATGCCTAGTGACATAAGGTGTGAAAGAAGCAATGAGATCAAATACCGTATGCCTCATATCCTATGGTTAGGAACATCAACGAAACCATGAAACGGATATCCTATGCCTAGCGTGATAGGATGTGAGGAAAAAAAACCCACTGCAGAGTGCTAACCACCGGAAACCATGAAGCTGCGAACCCCAAAACCGTATCTCTCCAGACCGCATATCCGCATATATGCATGTCCGCATAACTGCCTAGCCGCATGCCCTGTAGGTGATCCAACAGAACAAACAAGCTGGCAAAGCATCCCGAACCTAGCCAAAACAAAAATACGAATTATGATACAACCAAAAAGGCCGTGGACGGCATGAGATTAATTCACGAGAATCCCCATACCTACAGCACTCTATAAAGGCGAAAAATACAAAAATAGAAAAATAGAAAAAACAAACAAGAATAAAGTCAAAAGGAAAAAAGGAAACTCTAAACAAGCGCTAAGAGCAGAAATAATGACCAGTAGGGCTACGTACAAGTACAATCGATTCGGGGTTTCCAACGGTTTAGAATTGGAGCCTCTAGGGTCCAATAATAGCTTCACCACACCCTCTCGACGCATCATAATAGCATATGACAAGGGTGTCTGGCCTTTGAAGTCCGGTGAGTTGGGATTGACATCCCCACGCCCAAGAAGCACCTTCACTACAGCTTCATGCCCTCTAAGGGCAGCAAATGACAGGGGTGTTCGGCCACGAGCATCCTGCGAATTGGGATTGACACCACCGGATTCTAGAAGTAGCTTCACGACACCTGGAGTCCCGGTAATAGCGGCGTATGATAGCGGTGTCAGGCCATTACCATCAGATGGATTGGGATTGATATTCCCGCACCTCAGAAGCACCTTCACTATACCTCCGTGTCCTCTGGAGGCAGCAAATGAAAGGGGGGTTCGACCACTGGTATCTGGTAAATTAGGCTTGACACCCCGGGAGTGTAGAAGTAGCTCTACCACACCCGGAGCCCCGGAAATGACAGCATACGACAGCGGTGTCAGGTTATTGCCATCGGACAAATTGGGATTGACATCCCCTCGCCCTAGAAGCAGCCTCACTACGCCTTCATGTCCCCCAGAGGCAGCAAAAGACAAGGGTGTTCTGCCATTGCTATCTGGTAAATCGGGATTGACACCCCAACGTCCTAAATATAGCTGTACTAGATCCTCTCGCCCCCACTGGGCAGCATACGATAGGGGTGTTAAACCATCGCTATCTGATAGGTTAGGATCTATATTCGGGCTTTCCACTAGTCGCTTTACCACACCCCGATGCCCCCCCGTAGCAGCATATGACAGCAAAGGTCGGCCAACCCTATCCAGTGAGTTGGGATTGACATCTCCGTGTCCTAGAAGCAGCTCCACCATGCCTTCGGATCCTCTTGATACAGCATATGATAGGGGTGTTCGGCCTTCAGTATCAGGTAAATCAGGACTAATATCCTTGTGTTCGAGAAAGGCCCTCACTACACCTTCATTCTCCGAAGTGACAGCGTATGATAAAGGTGTCCGACCGCTGCTATCCGAAGAATCGGGATTGACATCCCCGCGTTTGAGGAAGAGCTTCACTATATTTCCATGTCCCTCGGCGGCAGCATAAGATAGGGGTGTTCGGCCGTTGCTATCCGGTAAATCGGGATTGACATGGCTATGTTCTAGAAACCGCTCCACTAGATCGTCTCGCCCCCACTTGGCAGCATATGATAGGGGTGTTAGGCCATCGTTATCCAATGAATTGGGATTCATACCCCGGCTTTCCACAAGTAGCTTAACTACACCCTCATACCCCCCCGCGGCAGCATATGATAGCGGACGTTGACCAGTGCAATCCAATGAATTGGGATCAACATCCCCACGTCCCAGAAGCAGCTCCACTACACCTTCATGCCCTGTCGAGGCAGCATGAGATAGGGGTGTTCGGCCATTGTTATCCGGTAAGTCGGGATTGATATCGCTGTGTTTTAAAAACCGCTCCACTAGATATTCTCCCCCCCAGCTGGCAGCATACGATAGGGGTGTTCGGAAATTGATATCTAATGAATTGGGATGGATATCCGGGCTTTCCACAAGCAACTTCACCACACCTCCGTGGCCATTCCTGGCAGCCCACGAGAGCGGTGTTCGACCAAGTCTGTCCGAGCTATTGGGATCTACATCTTCCCACTCTAGCAGTAGCTTCACCACTCCCTCATGACCATTCCCGGCAGCCCACGAGAGCGGTGTCCGACCGGATTCGCTTGAGCTATCTGGGTTGACACCCTTCCGCTCTAATAGTAGCTTCACTATTCCCTCATGGCCGTTCTCGGCAGCCAACGAGAGCGGTGTTTGACCGGATTTGGTTGAGCTATCGAGGTTGACATCCCTCCTCTCCAACAGTAGCTTCACTATTCCCTCCTGGCCTTTCGACGCAGCCCACGAGAGCGGTGTTAGACCGGATTTGCTTGAGCTATCGGGGTTGACATCCCTCCGCTCCAACAACAGCTTTACTATTCCCTGATGGCCATTCCGGGCAGCAAACGAGAGCGGTGCGTGACCGAATCTGTCTGTGCTATTGGGGCTGACATCTTCCCGTCCCAACAGTAGCTTCACTATTCCCTCATGGCCATTCCCGGCAGCCTGCGAGAGCGGTGTTTGACCGTATTTGCTTGAGCTATCTGGGTTGGCATCCTTCTGCTCTAATAGTAGCTTCACTATTCCCTCATGGCCGTTCTTGGCAGCCAACGAGAGCGGTGTTTGACCGGATTTGGTTGAGCTATCGGGGTTGACATCCCTCCGATCCAGCAGTAGCTTCACTATTTCCTCATGGCCATTCTCGGCAGCCCACGAGAGCGGTGTTTGATCGTATTTGCTGGAGCTATCTGGGTTGACATCCCTCCTCTCCAACAGTAGCTTCACTATTCCCTCCTGGCCTTTCGACGCAGCCCACGAGAGCGGTGTTTGACCGTATTTGCTTGAGCTATCTGGGTTGACATCCTTCTGCTCTAATAGTAGCTTCACTATTCTATCCCAGCCATTCCCGGCAGCCCACGAGAGTGTGGTTCTGCCATAATTCGCGTCCTTCCGATCGGGTTGAATATCTTTTTTTTGCAAGAGCAACCTCACTACCTCTTCGTGCCCGTACATTGCAGCCCATATAAGTGGCGTCAAACCTGCACCATCGGTTTCGTTCACATCCCATCTGTTCATCTCTATCAAGGTATTGGTGACTTCGGCGACGCCGAAGTATGAGATACAGTGCAGTGGGGAAAATGGCTTTTCCCCAGCGCCCCGGCCAAGAGATAATTCCGCCCTGATCCTGATCGACTTCCAAAGGAGTTTGGCAGATATGTGACTATCGAACTGAAGGAGCTGGAGCGCAAATTCTTTTGCCCGATCTGAGAGCTCCATTCGCATGTGGGTTCCCCAATAGAGAGAAGCATATTCAAGGAAGGGTGTGCTTTGCAGGTTAGGGAGTGGGCCAGCTGAAAGATCTTGGACGTGCTGGAAGTTGAGGTACGTCAAGCATGTTTCGGCCATCCTCGAATGAGCCCTGTCAAATATGTTGGGATGTGCGTAAAGATACCATCGGAGGGTAAAATGAATCGGCTTGATAGTCGAGGTATCTAGGTCTATGGTGGCAAGCCCCAGACAACAGCCCAGCAAGGTCGATATCGTAGGAATATCATCGTTATCGAGATCATTCGGCCCTATCCGGATTGCTAAGGCCTCACGTATCTCCTCCACATGCAGAGGCCGCCTAGAATGGGAGATCCACATCAGAACGGCCATGCCGAGTTTTGCTTTCTCCCCATTCTGAGCCTTTATCCTTTCCAGAGTTTCCCCGTACGCGCCCCCCAAGCCCAATCCATTCTTCACTGCTTCGAGCTTTTGTCTCCTTCGGTGTATAGTCGTCTCTTGTAGAATCGCCTCGATGCTTAGGAATACAAGCTGGAATCTAAATACAAGATCGTTCAGCACATAGTTTTAGGTATTTTTAGAAGTGCCCCCTGCTACTCACGTTTCGGCAAATGTTTCAGGGATATCCCGCATAATTTCCTCCTCTAAACTCTCATCCATCGCATCCGGCATCGTGTCGTTTTTCAGCTTCGCTCGGAGGAATGTGATGACATCATCCTTAATGGGTGTTATAGATCTAGTCGCTGCCCTCCCACCAAGATGCTCCTCAACCTCACTCAAGATATGTGGTCTCCCGGTTATGAATAGCCGAATGCCGGGGGAGTTCTGGAGAATATGGTTGAGTAAATCGAGGAGGTTCTCCCGATATCCTGACGGACACTCATCCAGACCGTCAATGCATATAAATACGCATCGTGAGAATGAGATATCCTGCAAGAATTGCACAATTTCTGAGAGCGGCAGCTTCGGGTCACCAATGACCTTCTCTCGGTCTTGGAAAGCTCTGACTATTCTTTCCGGAACATTTTCAAGTTCGGCAACAACCTGTTTCAGCACCGAACCCAGAACAGCAGCTGGGGATTGCTCCTCCTGAGAGGCGAAGTCGAAGTGGAAGCACGCAACACCACCGTTTCCCTCCTCGGCCTGCTTGCATAACGTATCAATCACCAGGGAGCTAACATCGCAGCTTATTAGCAATATCTTTCTTCATTTGAGTAGCTTCTCTCTCACCTAATGTAAGTCTTACCAACGCCTGGACCTCCGTAGCAAAACAAGGCTGCGCCATCCGATTCATCGCCACGAATACCACCAAACCAGTTCCGATATTCCTCGGTTTGAAAGAGCCAGTCTCCCACCTCATTGACCCTGTGGGTTCGAATGTCCTCGTGCCGTATCTGTGGTTCAAGTGGAGATAGCCAGGTCAAAATTTCCGACCTCTCGTCGGTCACCACAGGGTCATCCCATACGTTGTTAAAAGAAGTGATATTGAAAGAGTTGATCTCGTCGCTAAAGTGGTGTTGAGACATTTTGAGGGCCGTAGAGGATGGATTCCTGAGTAACTCTGTGTGGTGGATTCAGTTGAAGTAATTCCTTGAGGCCGGAGAAAAGCTGGGGGGATCATGATCCCAAGGCATCGTTGGCAAAAGCCAGGCAGTTGTCCAATCAATCCGCCTGATACAGGTACTAGTATCATGTGTGGACAAGATCAACCGAACACCCCGGTTACCGTGGCAACCCATCGCTTCGTGGCTCCCACAAAAATCATTACCAGCATCTCATAATGCCTTCTCTTTTTTTTCTTTTTTCTTTTTTTTTTCTTCATAAAGGCTGGTTGATGGCATACCGGGTAAGTTACTGATCACTGCCATGTATTTAAATTATTTTTACTTATTGTTCTTAGTTGGGTTGGGGGATTGTATCGAGGAGGTTGACAACATCAGGCGAGAGTTATGGGCGTTCGTTGGTCGGTTAATTTTGTCCACAATACTCAAGCAGATTGTCTGTGAAACTGAGCTTTGGTATCGGCGGCTACCATACCGTATACACAAGCTCAAGGGGCTGATGGCGAAATGGACTGTATGAAAGTACCATATCACCCTCCCAGCGAATAAGGGAAACCGGTGCTGCACATCTACCGGATTCCACGCCCTGGGCCAAATTACTGCATCACCTCCAGTGCTAGAAACCGTAATTCCATGCGTGTCGTCGAACACCGTTTTTGCTTCAGTTTACCAGCTGCGAATGTTGCTTCCCCTCGGGCTTTCGGGTCTTTGTTTATAACTACGGGTACCCCCAATACATACGATAACCAGGGACTTCCACCTCGGTCCGTAAAGCCACCCGGCAGAGATCTTTATGAAATGGAGATCGTCTTTCAGACCGATTGTTGGCCTGAGGGGGGCATTTTTCAAGCAAAGACAGATCACACTTCACGAAGACTTTTGCACTTTATAAGCGACTACGCGAGTATTTCATACCCGCACCGCATTGGGTTGCTTCTCGAGGCGATAGTTTGGTTTGCGTGGTGTAAAGAATTACGGTATTGGTTCCCCGCACGGAGTGGGTAATTTCCCTCATGCAGCGAATACCGGTGCTATCGCGAGTAGACTACTGTTAGAGCAACCATTCGATTCTTGTAGCTGAACTTCCTTATCAGTCCTATTGCTGCCCCCCACTACCCTTCCCATGGCTCGTTCACATTTTAGACTTTGTTCATGAACGGCCGGGCAGGATCCGTGCATACTGTAGTCGCACCTAGCTATTGCGGACGGCCAGCTGGCAGAGCGCTGCCCAGCACAGCTGGTGATCCATGACGACTGGTCAGGGTTTGGCAAAGGGATAGAGGAATTCAGAGCAGGGCAGCGTTATCGTGATCCGGGATAGTGGGCGGGCGGGGGTGACCCTGCCTGTGATTAGGACGAGAAGAGGCATTCGGGTGCCACACAAGTGTTTGGAGAATCTTATGCGCAGGGGGGCTGTTGCCGCGCATATCGGTAATATTTGGTAAAACTTTTGTTTAGGTATGGAACTTCTCAGAGAACAAACCTCTGTGATGAAGCAGAACCCGCCATGTATCTTTGTGACACCCTGCGGATTTCCGTTGCCGAGACAGAAACAATGCCAAAACCTTTAAATGGAGGGAAATTTCTGTGCTTTAAGGATATTTCCGGTATAGTATTGCCCGTGGACAAAATTAACCGCGCACGAAGCAAGAGGAGAAACTTTGGCTATGACAACAGTAAACTAGCACAGTACTAGCACTCCCTGCTCCCCCATCAACCCCCACTATAATGAAAAATGAAAAAAAGTTAAAAATCAAACATGTAAATATATAGTAGAATACACAGTAGAAATTGATCTAGAGAAATTCCCTCAGATGGTGTTGGAAGTGCGAAGTGATCAGGAGGCCTGCGTTGCCGTCGATTGTTGGTGCGCGATTAACTTTGTCCACTGACCATAGAGTCCCATAAAAACTCTTAGGATTTCATCCGGGGATCCTTGTAAAACCCAGTCGCTAGCCTAAGATTGGTTTAGTTTGGAAAGTTGAGATCAAATACTTGTAAGGCTGAAGTACCCAGGATAGCACCTCAGGAAAGTACTAATCCCTCTCAAGAATATTTGTCTCTGAACTCTGATATTTTTTTCGATCTGATCAAGGCGGCAAATATCGAGGTTAAGCACCAGCGCGCGTTCTTATGTTTTTGCTTTTTTATATGCGATGAGCTCAGGATGAAGGAAGCGAGGTTAAGCACGACCGTGTGTTCTTATGGCGGCCGCTTGAAGATACTAACTTTATGTCTCCAAAAATGGTTTAGCAAGTGAGGTTTAGCGTGGTTGCCATGGTGATTTAAGAATGCACGGCGGTGCTTAACCTCGATAATGGCAAGAGTTTTTACGGTAATTACTTTTTGTTGTATGATACTACGGTACGGTAGTAGTGATTTGTTGTGCCTCAACTGGTTGAGGCTGAAGGCGATCCTCGGACCATCAATGCGAGCAGATCTGATTTGGATCGAGACTGAGTGAGCACCCCCATCGGCAGAGCTGCTTCCATTAGCAATGCTTGGCATTTTTTATTGGAAACAAATCTCGGTATCATACGAATCAACAGTAAATATTTGCTGAGCCTTGCTGCAGGTGCTGCTTTGTCGGTGCTCACGCGCCAGGTCGGAAGTCATCTTCAAATTTCTCAGGGCTAGGAAATAATTGGATAGAGCTAAAATACCGTCCAATACTAAAGGGGTATCATACCGGTAAGGGATTGGTTGTCCCATCTCTCACCCTCCCACTTTGTTAGTCGGTCACCTGACCCTGACGCCCCGTCTGTCCTGCCTTCCGGAGAACGAATTTCAACAACAAAAGCCGATAGCTACACGAGATGAATCCGATAACACGTCAAAAATCCGCCATCCCAATAAATGCGACTGTGTCAGTGTCACGACAACTATAAAAACGCGCCAAACAACTATGACAGGTCCGCAACTGAAGAGAAACACGCTAAAGTTATTCCGGAATGGCGGTCTCCCCCAAACGTCATGAATGACATTAGGCTATAACTATGGCCGGGTCGGGGACTGGCTTCTTCTTACGAACGAGTTTACGCGTCGAAGTGCAGGTGCAGAGCGAATTCCAAACCTGTCTTGTTCTGTGGGAATCCCGGCGATGGGGGGACTTGGGCGCTGCGTCTACCGGTACATTAGGTATAGGTTGCGGCTACCCACAGAGAGTGTGGGTGAGGCTAAATAATAGCACTGACAGCTCCCTTGTGGTAGATAGGCGATGCGATCGGATAGATGCGAGCGGGGTATGGCTATGGCATGCGTATACTAGTCCTACATCTTTTATACTCAACATGAACAATCCGAGACGTGGTTACTTAGAGCACTGTTAAGGCAAGTTGTCGGTATACCGGAACCAATCCCAGATGCAGTACCGGGTGTTTGAGAATTCGAACTCCGGGAGGAGGGGGGCTTGGTGGCTGCAGACTCTTATTTTCTGATATCCTCGAGAGCTCGCCATCTTGATCATGTCTACGGAGGGTGCTTATCTGCATAGATTCCCTGGGTGAGCTTCCTGCGACATTCCGGCTCAAGCTTTGGGAACCTTTGCAGCAGACCGTGCGGAGGTGCCCATACACTCAGCTATTCCTTACCCGGGGGCTTCACATACACGGCGAAGCACAAAAACACATTTCTGGAATTCTTGAGATTTTGCTAATAAGTACTAGAAAGCATGATTGGGTTATACTTTAGGATGAGCCGAACAGTGGCCCGGGGCTCGGTGCAATGGACGGGGAATTGGAAACCAGTGCCCTAAGAATTATACCGGGGGTGACCTCGGGGGGCATCTGCGTTGTCACAGTGTATTGACTTCAAGAAGTTGAGCTTATGGCGGTCACTAGACTTCCCCTTGTTTCCCTCAATATGGGCATAACCCTTGTTGAGCGACCATCCACTGAAGGAGATAAGCACTTCACTTCATAGGCCGGCCAAGCCCCTTGGATTACAAGATGCATATGGTTCGTTAACAAAATTAACCATACACATATCGGAGATGGCAGCGCAACCATCCTCATCACCCCGCATTTTCAACGCCTCCTAAAGATATTTCTCTGAATCAAATATTAATTTCTACCATGCATTCTTCTATGTATTTATTATTTATGTCTTTTTTTTTTCTTTCTATTTTGATGACAGTGGGGTTGATGGGGGAGTGCTGTTGTCATGGCCGAAGTTTCTCAAGTTCTTTGATGTACGGTTGGTTTTATTAGGGCACAATACGACAGGATCGGATAGGAGATAGGAGAGTAAGGTGGAAGCAAATATAAGCTTGGAAGGCAAGCGCTCATGCGGATTTCTTGCCCTGAGCCGTCCTTGCAATCGCTTGGGGTAGAATTAGAGATGGAAGCCTTTAACTTCAGCAAATGTACTGTCCTGTTGGAGGAGAAGATAGAATGACTAGGCCGAAATCTTGGTGATAGCGGAATACTCAGACAAGTCAGTGCACCCAATCGGTGTTTTTCAAGGAGTGGATAATGGTATCAAAAGGATAGGAAAAAGGGAAGAATTAAACATGACATATTACTGTAGCAGTAGGGAAACAAGAACATATCATACTTAGTATGATACTCTGTATCATTCCTAGTTTATCTGTGGGGGGGGGGGTTGTACAACCCTATTCTCGCTAGTCTTTGCTGACTAAGCTTTCACCACCGCTCATGTCTAGCGAGTGACCGGCCCGACACCCCAGACTCAGTGTAAGGCCAAATACCGCTCCCGCGGGCTGACGAGAATGGGGCAGAGGGTAGCGAAGCTGGTATTGGGGTAGGAAAATGCCGACCTGGATAGCTCGAATTAATCCAGCCGAGTGCCGCTCTCGCAAGCTGCCGGGAGTGTCAGTTGACCATCAGGGAGTAGTGAAGCTATTTCTCGGGCGGGAAGATGTCAACCCCTACACGATAAGCACAGTGCTTGCTCAAATACCACTCTTTCGGATGTTGGGGGTGGTCATATGGGTGTATTGAAACCACTGTTCGCGCGAAAGGCTGTCAACCCAATAATTCCAGCAAATCCAGCCGAACACCGCTCATACTTGCCTCTCCAAACCGGAGCTTTAGAATCGCACAGCTGTTACATTCCCGACATTCCCAACATTTCCGGTAGCTGGGTCCCCGCTTGCTTGCTTCCCTCTTCCCTAGAGTCTGTGATCTCGTCTTACACAAATTGCAGTTTGTTAGTATCTGTAGGGTCCGGTGAACATGAATTTTGTCTGCGGTAGCCTGCGATGTTGATTAGTTTTTGCTTTCGGTTTTTCTTCTAGAGTTTTCAGGGATTAAGGCGGAAGTTTGTTGGGTAAGCTAACCATTCTCCCACTCCTAGGCAATCCTATTCTTTTGCTTAATGATGGAATGGATTTAGGGTTTGGTAGAGGGTGTATCTTGGGATCTATTCCCGGGGGAGTGTGTTTCAGGCCCATACGATAACTCTTTTTCTTCCTCTTGTTCAAGTGCACGGGAATGGGTGGAATAGTTGGATACATTGATTATCGACACACTCGGGGGTCAATGGAGGAGATTGATATTTTGTAGATTGGAAGGCCAGGTGGGGGTGGCGGAGTCAGATAATGAAGGGCTGCTTGAAATGGAACGGCGCAATTCCAGAGAACGACCGACTCCTTTCCCGGACGATCTTGTGTCTTGCGTTTCTGAATTATACATATGACCTGTCTTCTAATTCCCGAATGTACGGTTCTCGTATGCTACTGCAAATAGGGGAGATTGGGGATATGGCTAGTCGAACCAGAGGATGAAAATGAGAAAATATAGACTTGGTGGGAGCCACTACGCTGAAGCATGGCTGGATGCAGGGTGGTTGCTACAGCCCAACCAGTAGCAGGGGTATCAGAGAGGCTTTCGCTGAAAATGGTTGAGCGCGAAAAAGAGCCTTCTCACCTCACCATCTCTCACTCGGGGTCTATGAGAGTGAGCCTCAGTGAGGTCTACAAAATACCTATCCAAGAGTTAGCCATATATTCCGTAAAAAGGGATTGGTAGATTAGAGAGGTGAGTGGGGTTGACTTATAGTTGGAAATCGGGAACTACTGGAGAAGAGTAAGATAAGAGTGATACAGTGTGCTGCAACAGCCCATTGGGTCTAAGATTTCCAAATTCTTGCATGGGCATCCTGATGGTTTCCCTCTCCCCAGTATCCCATATCTCGATACCATACAGCACCGCATGGGTTTCTGCTAGCTCTAAATTACTCTACATTTAACCTTGATCCGTAGTCCCGGGTCACCCGCTATGTCGGACAGCTCTTTGCATTTTAGCCGCCCGGAATAACTGGGTGCGACTATACACGAAGCTTCTTGGGGGTATACTTGTATCTGCAAACAAAGTCCAAAAGTTAAAAGAGAGGTGGCGGTAGTTGAGGCCGAGGTGATAAGGATATGCAACCATATAAACCGAACCACTATTGTATAGAAGCCTAGAGGAAAGCGCGAAGAGAAGGACAAAGGCGCAATGACAATAGAGTCTAAGAGGAGCCGTGAAAGATGGGAGAACCGTCGTCTAGATGGCTGCCCTCCCTCTCTAGCTAAGGACAGGCCAGGAGATATATCTCTCCTAACTAACAACGGAACACTCTCGAAACTCAACAAATCTCTAAAGAAACACACGCAGCTAGCAAAACCTGATCTCTAATGATTATAAGCAATCTATAGTAGAACCGTCCTGATCTCCCTTCATCTCCCGTGCTCCTAAAGCCTATGCTAGTGCACAACTCCTGTATGCCTAGTGACATATGATAGAAGAATAGAGAAACAACGAAACCAAATACCCGATGCCTTATACTCTATGGCAAGGGACATCGAAGAAAACCATGAAACCGATATCATATGCCTAGCAGCCTAGGATGTGAAAACCACAACCCACGGCAAAGCGCCTAACCAGAATGCAAGATGACCTACAACCGTATCTCTCCTCACCGCATATCCGCATATCATACATGCTTATCCGCATAACCACCTAACCGCATGCCATATAGACAATCCAACAGAATAGACAAGCTGGTAAAGCACCCCGAACCTAACTAAAACTGAAATATCAATTATCATACCACCGAAAAGACCGTGGATGGCGTGAGATTAATTCAGGAGAATCTCCATACATAGGGTACTCTATAAAGGCGAAAAACAGAAAAATAGGAAAATGGAAAAAACAGACAGGAATAAAGTCAAAAGGACAAAACTCCGAACTAGCACTAAAATCAGAGATAATAGGCAGTAGAGCTATGTAAAGTACAGGTACAATTGATTAGTGGCTTCCAACGGTTTAGAATTAGAGTTTCTAGTGTCCAATAATAGCTTCACTACACCCTCTCGCCACATCAAGGTAGGATATGACAAGGGTGTCTGGCCTTTGAAGTCCGGTGAGTTGGGATTGATATCCTCAGCCTGGGCAGTACAGGTGGTATCCGAGAGGCTGTTTCTGGACAGAGTCCAGCTGGAAAAGAGTCTTTTTTATCTCACCGTCTCTCGCTCCAAGTGGATGGGAGTGAGGATTACAAAATAGCCGTTCCAGGGTAAGCCATAGATTTTCAAAAAAGGGATCTGCAGATTGGAAGGGCAGAAATCCAACATCATGGGATATCACTCGTCACTTCAATTTCGAACAACAAGTCTACTTTTTCTTTATTTTATTTTTGTTAAATCCGTGATATGGTTTTAGGAACACGATAAACACCTTGGAGTATAGCAGCTGCAATCGAGGAAGAGCTCACGGCAAATAAAAACTCAATGCAGAACGAAAACAGAGGAAACCACCTTGTAGATTTGGAATAGGAAGTGTTGTTGGTAGTACAAGAGAGGGAGCTAGATACTCTAAAAACTGGAATAATTGAACCGTATACTATCGAGTCCAAAATTCCCTCCACTGGAAAAAGGGCTAAAAACACAGCACAAACACAGCCCCTTTCCCCTTTCCGAGATAGAGAGAGAAACAAAATTTTATTGACCTCCCTGTGAGAGGAAGGCAGGCCAACAACATAACACAAAGTTCAATTATTCGAGTTTCTACGGTATGTAGGAAACATGCTCGTGCATACCAAGCGCAATCCCGTACAACCAATGGTTGACGTGAACCCAATAAAGTTATAGCTTACTGGTATTTTAATCCATAGACATTACCTAAGCGGGTAGCCGTATCTCGACACGTACCCAGTATATTATACTCTTAATACAAAGCAGTAACCATTAGCCAGCCTTTTTCCTGCATCCCCAACACCCCAAATCACACTTTTGTCCAAGATTTTGAGCCCTCTCAACTTGAGAAACGCTATTCCTAAGCTTTTCTAAGTATAACAAGAGGGATGGGTTTCGCTAAGAAGGTGAATAAAAGGTGGTTATCGATTAAGCAATGAATGCGCTAAAGGCGGGAGAATGCGATTGTCACTCCTCGTATTGCCTTGTTTCTAACATTGGTGGATATTAGAGAACTTGATAATGTCCGGATATGAGCAGTTCCAAGGAATGCTTTCCTGACCTGTTCAAGGAAGCTAGGAGAACATGCCATGTCTGCTCCAGGAGTGGTTGTGTGCTTGGTTTGCGACTGATTGTTATATATGCCGGATTGCCTATAGGGCATGCGGTTAGGTGGTTAGGAGGATATGCATGATAGCGGATATGCGGTCAGGAGAGATACGGTTATAGGGCATGTCGAATTGTGGTTTCCGGTGGTTAGACGCTTTGTCATGGGTGGTTCTCACATCCTATGCCGTTCGGCATAGGATATTTCTTTCATGGTTTTGTTGAGGTTATAGGGTATGAGGCATCGGTATTTGGTTTCATTTGTTCTTTCGTACCCCGTGCCACTAGGCATACGGGAGTCGGCGCACAGGCAGGGCACAGAATTTAGGAGCACAGTGGAGGAAGGGAGATCAGGATAGTTCCAGATTTCGTGTGTTCCTTTAGAGAGATTGTCGTGTTTCGGGAGTGTCAGGTTGTTGTAGACGGAGAGATATATCTCGTAGACTGTCCTTAGCTAGAGAGAGGGCAGCCATTCAGACGTTTGTTCCTCCATCAACTATCGCTCCACTTAGAGTCTTTTGCGATTGCACAGTTGTTTCTTTTCTTCGTGCTTTCCTTTAAGCTTCATCAATACAAGGTGGCCACTTTTCTGTTTTTGTTTGAAGAAAACATTGGAAATTTAGCTCACCAATGGACAACCCATCATTGAGGATTGGAGAAGCGACAGGATTGGTTTTGGAGGGTTACTGAGGGTTATTAGAGCATAGATAGTCCGTCAACTAGGATCGGTTGGACTTTTCCTTATGCGTCGGGTCCTTTCCTGCATTTCCTTGTGGCATTGGGCTGGATCGGAAAGTTAGTACAGTACTTAGCTTTCATTAAATTAGATTGACTGTGGCATATGGGATCAATTTCATCTGGGGGGATTTACCTAATGCGCAGTAGGTGGTTACTGCGTCGGGAAGGGTAGACTTATCGGTCCCGGGCTCTTTTGTTTCTAGTACCGTAAAATCTCTCGAAATCCACGATCTCCGTGAGAACTGTAGCCCCCGGATTCGGAGTGAGAAGAAGCGGGGAAGATATATAGAGGGAGAGTGTGTGAAAGGTTGGTGGGTGCTGAAGGTGCTATCAGCCCTGTGGCGAACTTTGGGCACGCAGGGATGATGGATGGCAAGAAGATGTGTTATTGTGAATGAATACTTTTACTAATATAATCTAGGAATGCACACAAATAGAATGTCAAGGAAAATGGACGGGGAAAAGGAAACATAAAGGTGGTATAGACATAATATAACACCCCGAACCTAACTAAAACTGAAATACTAATTGCCGCAAAGGGCTCTGGATGGCGTAAGATTAATTCACGAGAATCCCTATACTTACGGTGCTCTATAAGGCGAAAAATAGAAAAATAGGAAAGTAGAAAAAACGAACAGAAATAAAGTGAAAAGGAAAAAAGGAAACTCAAAACTAGCGGCAGAAGCAGAGATGAAAACCAGCAGAGCTACGTACAAGTAAAATCGATTGGGGGTTTCCGGTGATTCAGAATTAGAGCCTCCAGCGTCCGATAATAGCTTCACCACACCTTCTCGCTTCATCATGGTAGCATATGACAAGGGTGTCTGGCCATTGACATCCTGTGGGTCGGTAATGACATCCTTGCTGCCTAGAAGCACCTTCACTACACCTTCATGCCCTCTGAAGGCAGCAAATGATAGGGGTGTTCGGCCGCGGCTATCGAGTGAGTTGGGATTGACACCGTGGGAGTCCAGAAGTAGCTTTACTACGCCTAGGGCCCCAGTAATGGAGGCGTATGACAGCGGTGTTAGGCCATTGCCATCAGATGGATTGGGATTTGTATCTCCGTGCCCCAGAAGCACCTTCACTACACCTTCATGTCCTCTCGAGGCAGCAAATGACAGGGGTGTTCGGCCGCTGCTATCTGGTATATTAGGATTGACACCCCAACGTCTTAAACACTGCTGCACTAGAGCCTCTCGCCCCCACTGGGCAGCGTACGATAGGGGTGTTAGGCCATTGCTATCCGATGAATTGGGATCGATATTCGGGCTTTCCACTAGTAGCCTTACCACACCTCCATGCCCCCCCGCAGCAGCATATGACAGCAAAGGTCGACCAACACTATCCAGAGAGTTGGGATTGACACCTCCGTGTCCCAGAAGCAGCCCCACTACACCTTCGCACCCGCTTGACACAGCATATGACAGGGGCGTTCGGTGATTGTTATCCGCTAAATCGGGATTGGTATCGCTATTTTCTAAAAACCGCTGCACTAGATCTTCTCGCCCCCACTTGGCAGCATAAGATAACGGTGTCAGGCCATTGCTATCCGATGAATTGGGATTGATGTTCGGGCTTTCCACGAGTAGCTTCAGGACACCTCCATGTCCTCCTGCGGCAGCATATGATAGAGGAGGTCGGCCATTGCTATCCAATGAATTGGGATCGACATCCCTACGTCCCAGAAGCAACTTCATTACACCTTCGTGTCCTCTTGAGGCAGCATAAGATAAGGGTGTCCGGTGATTTTCATCCGGTAAATCAGGATTGACGTCGCTATGTTCTAAAAACCGCTCCACTAGATCCTCTCGCCCCCACTTGACAGCATACGATAATGGTGTTAGGCCATTGCTATCCGATAAATTGGGATCGATATGCGGGCTTTCCACTAGTAACTTCACTACACCTTCATGTTCTCCCGCGGCGGCATATGATAGTGAGGGTCGGTCATTGAGATCCAATGAATTAGGGTTGACGTTCCCGCATGCCAGAAGCACCTTCACTATACCTTCATGCCCTCTGAAGGCAGCAAATGACAGGGGTGCTCGGCCGCGGCTATCTGGTGAATTGGGATCGACACCGTGGGAGTCGAGGAGTAGCTTCACTGCACCTTCAGCACCGGTAATGGCAGCGTACGACAGCGGTGTCAGACCATTGCCGTCAAATGAATTGGGATTGGTATCCCCGCACCCCAGAAACACCTTCACTACACCTTCATGCCCTCTTGACGCAGCAAACGACAGGGGTGTTCGGCCGTTGCTATCTGGTGAATTGGGATTGACACCGTCGGAGCCTAGAAGTAGCTTCACCACACCCGGAGCCCCCAAAATGGAAGCATATGATAGCGGTGTTAGGTCGTGAACATCGAGTGAATTGGGATTGACATCCCCGCATGCTAGGAGTAACTTCACTACACCTTCGTGTCCTTCTGAGGCCGCAAAGGACAGGGGCGTTCTGCCATTGGTATCTGATAAATCGGGTTTGACACCCCGACGTCTTAAATACCTCTGCACCAGATCCACTAACCCCCGCTTGGCGGCATATGATAACGGTGTTAGGCCATTGCTATCCGATGAATTGGGATCAATATCGGGGCTTTCCACTAGTAGCTTCACTACACCTCCATGTCCTCCCGCGGCAGCATATGATAGTGGGGGTCGGCCATCGCGATCCAATGAATTAGGGTTGACATCCCCGCGTCTTAGAAGTAGCTCCACTACACCTTCCCATCCCTTCGAGACAGCATATGATAGGGGTGTTCGGCCTTCGCTATCCGATAGATCAGGACTAATATCCTCGCATTCGAGAAAGAGCTTCGCTACACTCTCATCCTCCAAAATGACAGCATATGATAAAGGTGTCCGGCCGCTGTTATCCGAGGAATCGAGATTGATATCCCCACGATCGAGAAAGAGCTTCACTACACCCCCAGAACCCGAGATGGCGGCATACGATAAAGGTGTCCGACCGCTGCTATCCGAAGAATCGGGATTGACATCCCCACGTTTGAGGAAGAGCTTCACTACACCTTCATGTCCCACGGCCGCAGCATATGATAATGGGGGTCGGCCATTGCTATCCAATGAATTGGGATCGACATCCCCCCGTCCCAGAAGCAGCTCCACTACACCTTCATGTCTTCTCGAGGCAGCATAAGATAGGGGTGTTCGGTGATTGTTATCCGGTAAATCGGGATTGACACCGCTATGTTCCAAAAACCGCTCCACTAAATCCTCTCGCCCCCAGTTTGCAGCATACGATAAGGGTGTTAGTCCATTGCTATCTGATAAATTGGGATTGATATTTGGGCTTTCCACTAGTAGTTTCACTACATCTCCATGTCCTCCCGCAGCAGCATATGATAGCGGATGTCGACTATTGCTATCCAATGAACTGGGATCGACATCCCTACGTCCCAGAAGGCGCTTCACTACGCCTTCGTGTCCCCTCGAGGCAGCATAAGATAGAGGTGTTCGGCCATTATTGTCCGGTAAATCGGGATTGACACCCTCGTGCTCCAAAAATCGCTCCACTAGATCTTCTCGCCCCCACCCGGCAGCATACGATAGGGGTGTTAGGCCATTGCTATCCGATAAATTGGGATGGATATTCGGGCTTTCTACGAGTAGCTTCACTACGCCCTCATGTCCCTCCGTGGCAGCATATGATAGTGGTCTTTGGTCAGATTCATCTAAGCTGTCTGGGTTGACATCATTCCGCTCTAACAACAGCTTCACTATTCCCTCATGACCGTTCTCAGCAGCCCACGAGAGTGGTGTTCGACCGGATTTGCTTGAGACATCGGGCCTGACATCACTCCGCCCCAATAGTAGCCTTGCTATTCCCTCATGGCCATTCCCGGTAGCCCACGAGAGCGGTGTTCGACCGGATCCGCTTGAGCTATCGGGTTTGACATCTTCCCGCCCCAATAGTAGCCTTGCTATTCCCTCATGGCCATTCCCGGCAGCCCACGAGAGTGGTGTTCGACCAAATTTGTTTGAGTTATTGGGGTCGACATCCCTCTGCCCCAGCAGTAGCCTCGCTATTCCCTCATGGCCATTCCCGGCAGCCCAAGAGAGCGGTGTTCGACAAAGTTTGTTTGAGTTATCGGGGCTGACATCCCTCCGCTCCAACAGTAGCTTCACTATTCCCTCATGGCCATTCTTGGCAGCCCACAAGAGCGGTGTTCGATTAAATTTGTTTGAGCTATTGGGGTTGACATCCCACCGCTCCAACAGCAGCTTCACTATTCCCTCATGGCCGTTCTCGGCAGCCCACGAGAGCGGTGATTGACCATACGCCGTATCTAGGGTGTCGGGGTTGACATCTTCCCGTCCCAATAGTAGCCTCACTATTCCCTCATGACCATTCTCGGCAGCCCACGAGAGTGCAGTTCGGCCATGATTCGCGTCCGGCTGATCAGGTCGGATATCTTTATTTTGTAGGAGCAACCCCACTACCCCTTCACTCCCGTACTTTGCAGCCCATATGAGTGGTGTCATACCCGCACCATCTGTTTCGTTCACATCCCATCTGTTCATCTCTATCAAGGCATTTGCGATTTCGGCGATACCGAAGTATGAGATACAGTGCAGCGCGGAAAATGGCTTTTTTCCAGGATCACCTCCAAAGGGCAACCCCCTATTGATCGACCTACAAAGGAGTTTGGCAGATACGTGACTATCAAACTGCTCAAGGAGCGGGAGAGCAAATTTTTTTGCGCTATCTGAGGGGTCCATTCGCATGTGGGTTCCCCAATAGAGAGAAGAATATTCAAGGAAGGGCGTGCCTCGTGGGTCCTGGAGCCGGTCACGTGAAAGATCTTTGACCTGCTGGAAGTTGAGATACGTCAAGCAGGTTTCGGCCATCGTCGAGTGAACTCTGCCAAAGATGTCGGAGTGTGCGCAAAGGTACTCTTGGAGGGTAGAATGGATCAACCTAATAGTCGAGGTACCCCTCGCTATGGTGGTAAGCCCTCGGCAACAGTCCACCAAGGTCGATATCTCAGGGATATTATTGCCATCGAGATCATTTGACCCTATCCGGATTGCTACGGCGTGAGATATCTCCTCCACATGTAGAGGCCGCTTTGAATGGGAGATCCACATCAGGGCGGCCATCCCGAGTTTTGCTTTCTCCCTATCCTGAGTCTTTATCCTTCCCACAGTTGCCTCGTATGCGTCCTTCAGGTCCAAGCCATTCTTCATTGCTTCGAGCCTTTGTCTCCTCCGATATATAGTCGTCTCTTGTAGAATCGCCTCGATGCTGAGGAAGACAAGCAGGAATCTAAATACAAGATAGTTCAGCACATAGTTTTAGGTATTTTTAGAAGTATCCCCCTGTTACTTACGTTTCGGCAACTGTTTCAGGGATATTCCGCATAATTTCCTCCTCCAAACTCTCATCCATCGCGTTCAGCATCGTGTCCTCTCTCAGCTTCGCTCGGAGGAACGTGATGACATCATTCTTGATGAGTGTTATGGATCTAGTCGCTGCCCTTCCCCCAAGATGTATCTCAACCTCACCCACAATATGTGGTCTTCCGGTCATGAATAGCCGAATGCCAGAACACCTCCGTAGGATTTGGTTGAGTGAACTGAGGAGCTTCTCCCGATGTCTTGATGGGCACTGGTCAAGGGCGTCAATGCATATAAATGTGGATCGCGTGGACGTGATATCCCGCAAGAACCCAACAATATCTGAGAGCACTAGTTTCGGGCCACCAACGACCCTCTCCCGGTTCCGAAAAGTTTTGACTATTCCCTCTGGAACCTTGCCCAGTCCCCTAACAACCTGTTTCAGCACCGATCCTAGAACAGCAGCTGGGGATTGGTCGTCCTGAGGGGCGAAGTCGAAGTAGAAGCACGCAACGGCAGCGTTTTCTTCCATGGCCTGCTTGCATAACGTATCCATAACTAGGGAGCTACAATGGCGGCTTATTAACAATATCTTTCTTCCCTCGAGTAGCTTCTCTCTCACCTAATGAAAGTCTTGCCAACCCCCGGACCCCCGGAACAAAACAAGGCTGCACCATCAGGTTCACCCCCACGAATACCACCGAACCAATTCCGATATTCCTCAGTTTGAAAGAGCCAGTCCCCCACTCCGTCGACTCTACGGGCTCTGATGTCGTGGTGCCGTATCTGAGGTTCAAGTGGAGATATCCAAGCCAAAATCTGCGACCCCAGGTCGGCCGCAGGAGGGTAACCCCGCACATTGTTAAAAGCATTGATATTGGGAGAATTGTCGTCGGTGATGTGCTGTCGAGACATTTTGTATTTTCCGCGGTTTTGAGGGCTGTGGAAGATGGGTCTTGGGTAATTTTGTGCTGAGGGTTCGGTTGAAGTAATTCCTGGATGGCGAAGAAAGTTGGGACCATCACGATCCCGGGACTTCGTGGGTAAAAAGCCTACCAGAAGTCCAATCAATCGACCTGATACTGGCACTAGTACCGTACTCGAGCAGATTGCCCTGTAACCAACCAAGTGGTACCGGTAATTGGCGGCTGCCATGCGCAGACCCCAAGCTGCTGGTGGCCGAATGGGGGGGGTATGAAAGCACCATACCGTGCGGTGTTATACGTGGCAAGAATTATCACTTTCCAGCAATTACGCGAACCAGTAACACACGGGTACCCTCTTTCGCGCCTTCAGCCTAATTACCGTATCACTTTTAGAACTGAAACCCGCAGTTCTACCAGTGCTGTCGAACATTTTTGCTTCAGTTTACCAGGTTCCGCTTTCATCGCTTCTCTCTAGGTTTCCGGGACTTTGTTCACCAATACGGGTACTTCCAGGGACTTCCACCTCAGTCCATAAAGCCACCCGGCAGAGATCTTCATGAAATGGGGATTGTCTTTGAAGACCGATTGTTGGCTTTGGGGGGGAGGGGATTTTTCAAGCAAAGAGAAATCCCACTTCACCATGACTTTTGCACTTCGAAAGTGGTTATTTCATGCCCGCACAGCATTATGGTTGCTTCTCACGGAGGTAGTTTTTGTTTATAAAGTGCGAAGAACCACTTTATTGGTTCCCGGCAAGGAATGGATAATTCCTCTCATACAGAGAATAGAATTATCACAAGTAGACTACCGGTACTGTAAGAGCAACCATTCGATTCCTATGATTGAACTTCCTTGCCGCCCCTATTGAGGCCCCCACCACCCCTCCATTGCTCTTTCAGCTTTTTTAGACTTTGTTCATGAATAGCCTAGCCCATCAGGTTCCGTGCATGGTCGCACCCGGCTTCTCCGGACGGCGAGGTGGCAGAGGGCTGCCCAGGGCAGCGGGTGTCCCATGAGGACAAGTCAGGGTTTGGCATGCCAGTAGAGGAATTCAAAGCTCAGAAATTCAAATGGGACACGGGTATTCGAGTTATCGCGATCCGGAATAGTGGGCAGGGGTGACCTTGCCTGTACGAGTACCGTAGTTGGAACGAGAAGAGGCACCCGGTTGCCACGCAAGGGTTGGGAGAATCTGATGCGCAGGGAGCTGTTGCCGCACATATCGGTAATATTTTGGTAAAACTTTTGTTTGGGTAGGGAGCTTCCTGGGAAAGCAGGCTTCTTTGATAAAGTAGAACACGTCATGTATCTTGTTTGAGACACCCTGCGAACCTCCATTCTAGCTACTGGCGGGGCAAAAACAATACCAAGACCTTTAAATCGAAGCGAATTTCTTGCTCCAAGCAAGGGATATTTTCTGTATAGTATCATAGAGTCTCGTAAGAACTCTTGCGATTCGCCCTCTGGGGATCCTGGCAAACTCAGTCACTAGCCTAAGATTGGTTTGGTTCGGCAAGTTGAGAAGAACAAACAAGGCCGAAGTACGGCACCAAGGGTAGCACCTCAGAAAAGTACCAATCTCTCTCAAGAAAATTTGTCTCTGAATCCTAATACCTGTATTTGCGACCTGATCGAGGCGGCAAGTGGCAAGAGTTTTTTACTGTAATTACTTTTTGTTGTATGATACAGGTACTGTACTGGTGGTGATTTGTTGTTGTGCAACAACTACGGTAGTTGAGGCTGAAGGCGATCCTCAGACCTTCAATGCAAGCAGATCTGATTTGGATGGGGGCCAGTGATGCTTGGAATTTTTTACAGTATTGACAACGAATCTCTGTACGAATCTCGGTACGAATCAACCGCAAGTATTTGCTAAGCCTTGCTGCAGGTGCTGCTATGTCGGTGCTCACAGGTCAAGTCAAAAGTCATGTTCGAATTTCTCAGGGCGAGGAAATAATCCGATAGAGCTAAAATACCGTCCGGCACCGATATTGTACTTTTAAGGGATTGGTTGTCCCATCTCCCACCCTCCCACTTTGTCTGTCGATCACCTGACTCCAACGCCCCATCTGTCCTTCCTTCCTTACGGAGAACGATTTTCAACAACAAAGCTAATAGCTACTTTACACGAGATGAATCCGATAACACGTCAAAAATCCGCCATCCCAATAAATACGACTGTGTCAATGTCATGACGGTTATAAAAACGTGTGGAATAGCTGCGACAGGTTGGTAGCCGATGAGAAACACGCGATTCCGGAATGGGGGTCCCCCCCGAACATGATGAAATATATTAGGATATAACTATGGCGGGGTGGAGGACTGGCTCCTCCTTACGAACGAGTTTACGCGTCGGGGTGAAGGTGGGATCGAATTCCAAACCTTTCTTGTTCTGTGGGAATCCTGGCGATGGGGGACCTTGCGCGCTGCGTCTACCGGTATATTAGGTATAGATTGCGGCTACCAACAGAGAGTGTGGACGAGGTGAAATAGTAATACTGACAGCTCCCTTGTTGTAGATAGACTATGCGATCGGATAGACGCGGGCAGGGTATGGCTGTGGTATGCGTATACTAGTCCTACATCTTTTATACATGAACGATCCGCGACGTGGTTACTTAGAACACTGTTAAAGCAAGTTGTCGGCATACCGGAACCAATCCCAGATAATGTACCGCAGGCGTTTGAGAATTCGAAGTGCAGGAAGTGGGGGGTTGGTCGTCGCAGAATCCCGTTTCCTGATATCATTGGAAACTCGCCAAGTCCTCGTCATGTCTACGGAGGGTGTTTATCTGCATAGATGCCCTGGCTGAGCTTCCTGCTAAATTCCGGCTCGAGCTTTGGAAATCTTCGTAGCAGATTGTGCGGAGGTGCCCAAATACTCAGCTATTGCTTACTGGGGGGCATACGTAATGAAGTACAAAAACATGTTTCCGGAATTCTTGAGATTTTGCTAATATGTACCAGAAAACATAACTAGGTTATACATTAGGATGAGCTGAACAGAGACCTGGGGCTCGGTGCAATGGACAGGGAATTGGAAGCCGGTGGCCAAGAATTATACCGGAGGTGACCTCTGGGAGTATGCGTTTTCACAGTGTATTGACTTCTACAAGTTGAGCTAACGGTGGTCACTAAGACTCCCCCTTGTTTCTCTCAATATGGGGCATAGCCCTTGTTGAGCCGATCATCCACTATAGGAGATAAGCACTTCACTTCATAGGATGGCCAAGCCCCTTGGATTACAAGATGCATTCAACAAGATATCGGATAAGATAGGAGATAGGATAGTAAGGTGGAAGTAAATATAAGCTTGGAATGCAAGTGCTCGTGCGAATTTCTTGCTCTGGGCCGTCCTTGCACTCGCTTGGGGTATAATTAGAGGCGGAAGACATCAACTTCAGCAAATGTACTGTCCTGTTGGAGAAGAAGATAGAATGACTAGACTAGGCCTAAATCCTTGTGATTGCGGAATACTGAGACAAGTCAGTGTACCGAATGGGTGTTTTTCAAGGAGCCGATAATGGTATTACAATGATGGGAAAAGAGAAAGAATTAAACATGATATATTACAGTACTTCAGTATTAGGGAAACAAGAACATATTTAGTACTCTGTATCATTCCTAGTTTTTCTGTAAGGGGGGGGGGGTACTACGGCTATTCTCGCTTACTCGAGTAGGCTTCGCTGACTAAGTTTTCATCACGACTTATCACTAGCGACTGACCTGCTGCCGGCCCCGACACGCCAGACCCAGTGTATGGCCAAATACCGCTCCCGCAGGCTGGCGAGAATGGGGTGGAGGGATAGTGGCTGCTGTTGGGGTAGGGAAATGTCAACCCCAATAATTCGAATTAATCCGGCCGAGTACCGCTCTCTCGCAAGCTGCCGGGAGTGGTCATAAGGGTGTATTGAAACCATTGTTAGCGCGAGAAGCTGTCAACCCCAATAATTCCAGCAAATCCAGGGGAACACCGCTCATACTTGCCTCCCCAAACCGGCGCTTTCTAATCGCACAGCTGCTACATTCCCGACATTCCCGACATATCCGGTAGCTGGGTCCCCGCTTGCTTGCTTCCCTAGAGTCCGTGATCTCGTCTCGCAGAAGTGGCCGTTTGTGAGTATCTATAGGGTCAGGTGAACATGGATTTTGTCTGGGGTGGTCTGCGATGTTTATTAGTTTTGCTTTCGCTTTTCCTTCTAGAGTTTTCAGGGATTAAGTCTGAAGTTTGTTGGGTAAGCTAACATTTCTCCCACTCCTACCTAGGCAAGCCCATTCTTTTGCTTAATGATGGGATAGGTTTGGGTTTTGGTAGAGGATATATCTTGAGAATCTATTACAGGGTGGAGCGTGTTTCAGTCCCATACTATAACTCTTTTTCTTCCTCTTGTTCAAGTGCACGGGAATGGGTGGAATAGTTGGATACATTGATTATCGACACACTCGGGGATCAATGGAGGAGATTGATATTTTGTAGATTGGAGGCACAGGTGGGGGTGGCCAAGTCAGACAACGAAAGGCTGTTTGAAATGGAATGGCGTAATTCCAGAGAACGACCGACTTCTTTCCCGGACGATCTTGTGTCTTGCGTTTCTAGATTATACACATAACCTGTCTTTCAATTCTTGGATGTACAGTACAATTATCGTATGCTGCTACAAATATGGGACATTGGAGAAAATATATACTTGGTGGGGCTACTACGCGAAAGCATGGCTGGATGCAGAAGGGTTGCTGCCTAACCAGTAGTAGAGGGAGGCTTTCCCTGAAACTGGTTGAGCGCCAAAAAGAGTCTTCTCACCTCACCATCTCTCACTCGGAGTCTATGAGAGGGGGCTGTTGGAAGTATTACTTCAGTGTGATGTGTGGTACAGATATGTTCGGCCAGAGGCCAGGCTACTTGGGACATGGGGAACTAGGAAGTAACTAGAGTCATGTTGATGTATGATGATACTGCGGATGGCTATAAGTGCCGCAGTCCTAGGTGCGTCTATAGGCGATTAAGCAAGATAGAATCAATCTCTTTCTTTCTCTTATTGTTCAAGTCCTATTACTTTGCACTTCATCTCCGATCTCTTCAGCGCGACCTCCGACAGGGGCCTTAGGGAGGTCTCTAAAAACTTTGCTGGAACTATCAGTTATTTAGGTCGTGTGGCTGAATTTGTCACCAGGAGGGGCAGAATAGGGTCGGCGGGGATTAAATAAGTACTTATAAAGTAGGCTTGGTAAACCTGAGAGCAATTCTTTTGAAACTCTTTCCACTAGCCCCATGGGCCAGATCTTATTCTACCATTCACCACAACACCACATTCCATTCGACAGATCCTCCACTCAAACCCTACCCTTACAAGTATAAACCCGTTTATTACTCGCTGATATGTTGACTTGGGAATCATGGGATATCACCTGTCGGCCTCCAAGTTCAAACAGCAAGTTTACATAGCATAAAATATCATACTCTTGGGCGCGGTACCACAACTTACTGTGAACCAACCGGGAACCGTTAACCGTGCCAACAAGGAGAGCCCTTTTGACCTGGACACTCCCGAAACCCAGTAAACTCTCTTAAGAAATACCCGCAACTAACAAAGCCTCATCTCTAATGATGACCAACAATGTAGAAAAGTCCTAATATCTTATGATCCTCCGTTATCCTAAGGCCCTGCCAGTGTGCCGACTCCCGTATGACTAGTGACATAAGGTGTGAAAGAAACAATGAGACCAAATACCCGACACCTCATGCTCTATGACAAGGAACACCAAAAAAACCACGAAACCGGTATCCTATGCCTAGCAGCATAGGATGTGAAAATAACAACCCACGGTAAAGCGCCTAACCAGAATTCCAGATGACCTATAACCGTATCTCTCCCCACCGCATATCCGCATAGATGCATTTCCGTAGAGCCACCGAACAGCATCCCCTATAGGCAACCCAACAGAACAAACAAGCCGGTGAAACACCCCGAACCTAGCCAAAACTAAAATACTAATTACCACCAAAAAGGCCTTGGATGGCGTGAGATTAATTCATGAGAATACCAATACCTATGGTCCTATAAAGGCCAAAAATAGAAAATTAGGAAATTAGAAAAAACAAACAAGAATAAGGTCAAAAGGAACAAAGGAAACTCTAAACAAGCGCTAAAAGAAGAGATAATGACCAGTAGAGCTATATATAAGCATAATTGTCTGGGGATTTCCAACGATTTGGAATTAGACTTTCTAGCGTCGGATAATAACTTCATCACACCCGCTCGCCGCATGAGGGTGGCATATGACAAGGGTGTCTTGCCTTTGAAGTCCGGTGAGTTGTAATTGACATCCTCACGCCCAAGAAGCACCTTCACTACACCTTCATGCCCTCTAAAGGCAGCAAATGATAGGGGTGTTCGGCCTCGGGCATCCGGTGAATTGGGATTGACACAATTGGATTCTAGAAGTAGCCTTACTACACTCGGTGCCCCGGCAATGGCGGCGTATGATAGCGGCGTCAGGCCATTGCCGTCGGATGAATTGGGATTTGTATCCCCGCGCCCCAGAAGCACCTTCACTACATCTTCATGTCCTCCCGAGGCAGCAAATGACAGGGGTGTTCGGCCGCTGGTATCTGGTGAATTGGGATTGACACGGCCGGATTCCAGAAGCAGTTCCACCACACCCAGAGCCCGGGAAGAGGCAGCATACGACAGCGGTGTCAGATCATTGCCATCCGATGAATTGGGATCGACATCCCCGTGCCCTAGAAGCAGCTTCACTACACCTTCATGTCCCCCTGAAGCAGCAAAAGATAGGGGTGTTCGGCCATTGCCATCTGATAAATCGGGATTCACGCCCCAACGTTCTAAATACAGTTGTACTAGATCCTCTCGCCCCCACTGGGCAGCATACGATAGGGGTGTTAGACCGTCGCTATCTGATAAGTTAGGATCGATATTCGGGCTTTCCACAAGTAGCCTGACCACACCTCCATGCCCTCCCGTGACAGCATATGACAGCAAAGGTCGACCAACCCTATCCAGTGAGTTGGGATTGGCATCTCCCCGCCGTAGAAGCAGCCCCACCATACCTTCGGATCCTCTCGATACAGCATATGATAGGGGTGTTCGGCCTTCACTATCCGCTAAATCAGGACTAACATCTCTGTTATCGAGAAAGACCCTCACTACACCCTCATCCTCCGAAGTGACGGCATATGATAAAGGTGTCCGACCACTGTTATCCGAGGAATCGGGGTTGACATCCTCACGTTCGAGGAGAAGTTTCACCACATCCCTAGAACCCGAGATGGCGGCATATGATAAAGGTGTCCGACCGCTGCTATCCGAAGAATCAGGATTGATATCCCCGCGTTTAAGGAAGAGCTTCACTATATCTTCATGTCCCTCCGTGGCAGCATATGATAAAGGTGTCCGACCGCTGCTATCCGAAGAATCGGGATTGATATCCCCGCGTTTAAGGAAGAGCTTCACTATATCTTCATGTCCCTCCACGGAAGCATATGATAGTGGGGGTCGACTATTGCTATCCAATGAATTGAGATTAACATCCCCACGTCCCAGAAGCAGCTCAACTACACCTTCATGTCCTGTCGAGGCAGCATGAGATAGGGGTGTTCGGTTATTGCTATCCGGTAAATCGGGGTTGACACCGCTACGTTTCAAAAACTGCTCCACCAGATCCTCCCGCCCCCACTTGGCAGCATACGATAAGGGTGTTAGGCCATCGCTACCCGATGAATTAGGATCGATATTCGGGCTTTCCACGAGTAGCTTCACTACACCTCCATGTCCTCCCGTTGCAGCATATGATAGTGGGGGTTGACCATTGTGATCCAATGAATTGGGATTAACATCCCTGCGTCCCAAAAGCAGTCCCACTACACCTTTGTGCCCGGTCGAGGCAGCATGTGATAGGGGTGTTCGGCTATTATTATCACGTAGGTCGGGATTAACATCGCTATGTTGGAAAAACCGCTCCACTAGGTCCTCTCGCCCCCACCTGGCAGCATATGATAGGGGTGTTAGGCCATCGCTACCCGATGAATTAGGATTGATATTCGGGCTTTCCACAAGTAGCTTAACTACACTCTGATACCCCCCCACGGCAGCATGTGATAGCGGACATTGGCCATTGCAATCCAATGAATTGAGATCAACATCCCCACGTCCCAGAAGCAGCTCAACTACACCTTCATGTCCTGTCGAGGCAGCATGAGATAGGGGTGTTCGGTCATTGTCATCACGTAAATCGGGATTGACATTACTATGTCCTAAAAACCGTTCCACCAGATCCTCTCGCCCCCACTTGGCAGCATACGATAGGGGTGTTAAGCCATTGCTATCCGATGAATTGGGGTCGATATCCGGGCTTCCAACGAGCAACTTCACTGCGCCTCCATGGCCATTCTGGGCAGCGAACCAGAGCGGTGCGTGACCGAATTTGTCTGAGCTATTGGGGTTAACATCTTCTCGTCCTAACAGTAGCTTCACTACTCCCTCATTGCCGTTCTCGGCAGCCAATGAGAGTGGCGATTGACCATAGTTCGTGTCTAGGGTTTCGGGGTTGACATCTTTCCGCTCCAACAGCAGCTTCACTATTCCCTCGTGGCCATTCTGGGCAGCCCACGAGAGCGGTGTTCGACCGGATTTGCTTAAGCGATCGGGATTGACATCCTTCCGCTCCAACAGTAGCTTCACTACTTCCTCATGGCCCTTCTCGGCAGCCCACGAGAGCGGCGATTGGCCGTAGATCGTGTTTGGGGTGTCGGGGTTGACATCTTCCCGCCCCAACAGTAGCCTCACTATTCCCTCATGGCCATTCACGGCAGCGAACGAGAGCGGTGTTTGACCGAATTTGCTTGAGCTATCGGGGTTGACATCCCTCCGCTCCAACAGTAATTTCACGATTCCCTCATGGCCGTTCCCGGCAGCCAACGAGAGCGGTGTTTGACCGAATTTGCTTGAGCTATCGGGGTTGACATCCCTCCGCACCAACAGCAGCTTCACTATTCCCTCATGGCCCTTCCCGGCAGCCCACGAGAGCGGCGATTGGCCGTAGATCGTGTCTGGGGTGTTGGGGTTGACATCTTCCCGCCCCAATAGTAGCCTCGCTATTCCATGATAGCCATTCCCGGCAGCCCATGAGAGTGCGGTTCGGTCATAATTCTCCCCCTTCTGATCGGGTTGAATATTTTCTTTTTGCAAGAGCAACCTCACTACCTCTTCATGCCCGTACCTTACAGCCCATATAAGTGGCGTCACACCCGAGCCATCTGTTTCGTTCACATCCCATATGTCCATTTCTATCAAGGTATTTGCGACTTCGGCGATACCGAAGTATGAGATACAGTGTAGTGCGGAAAATGGCTCATCGCCAGGGTCACAGTAAAGGGGCAATCCCCCATTGATCGACTTCCAAAGGAGTTTGGCCGATACGTGACTATCGAACTGATCAAGGAGCTGGAGCACAAATTCTTTTGCGCGATCTGAGGGCTCCATTCGCATGTGGGTTCCCCAATAGAGAGAAGAATATTCAAGGAAGGGTGTGCCTCGCAGGTCAGGGAGCGGGCCAGCTGAAAGATCTTTGACGTGCTGAAAGTTGAGATACGTCAAACAGGTTTCGGCTATCCTTGAGTGAGCTCTGTCAAAGAGGCCGGGATGTGTGTAAAGATACTTTTGGAGGCTAAAATGGATCAACCTAATAGTCGAGGTATCCCGGTCGATGGTGATAAGTCCTTGGCAACAGTCTACCAAGGTCGATATAGCAGGAATATCATCGTTATCGAGACCATTTGACCCTATCCGGATTGCTACGGCGTGACGTATCTCCTCCACATGCAGAGGCCGACCTGAATGGGAGATCCACATCAGAACGGCCATCCCGAGTCTTGCTTTCTCCCAATTCTGAGCCTTTATCCTTTCCAGAGTTGCCCCGTACGCGCCCCCCAAGCCCAAGCCATTCTTCACTGCTTCGAGCCTTTGTCTCCTTCGGTGTATAGTCGTCTCTTGTAGAATCGCCTCGATGCTTAGGAAGACAAGCTGGAATCTAAATACAAGATCTTTCAGCACATAGTTTTAGGTATTTTCACAAGTGTCACCCTGCTACTTACATTTCGGAAACTGTTTCAGGGATATTTCGCGTAATTTCCTCCTCTAAACTCTCATCCATCGCGTCCTGCATCGTGTCCTCTCTCAGCTTCGCTCGGAGGAATGTGATGACATCATCCTCGATGGGTGTTATGGATCTCATCGCTCCCCTCCCACCAAGATGCTCCTCAACCTCACTCAAGATATGTGGTCTCCCGGTCATGAATAGCCGAATGCCGGGGGAGTTTTGGAGAATATGGTTGAGTAGATCGAGGAGGTTCTCCAGATGTCCAGAAGGACACTCGTCCAGGGCGTCAATGCATATAAATGTGCATCGTGAGGATGAGATATCCTTCAAGAACTTCGTAATTTCTGAGAGCCGTAGACTCTGGCCACCAATGACCTTCTCTCGGTCTCGGAAGGCTCTGACTATTTTTTCCGGAATTTCTTCAAGTCCGTTAACAACCTGTTTCAGTACCGAACCGAGAACAGCAGCTGGGGATTGCTCCTCCGCGGCGAAGTCGAAGTAGAAGCACGCAACACCACCGTTTCCCTCCTCAGCCTGCTTGAATAACGTATCAATCATCAGAGAGCTGACACCGCAGCTTATTAGCAAACCTTCTTCCCTCAAGTATCTTCTCTCTCACCTAATGTAGGTCTTGCCAACTCCTGGACCTCCGTAGCAAAACAAGGCTGCACCATCAGATTCAACCTCACGAATCCCACCAACCCAGTTCCGATATTCCTCTGCTTGAAAGAGCCAGTCTCCCACCTCATTGACCCTACGGGTGCGGATGTCCTCATGCCGTATCAGGGGTTCAAGAGGAGATAGCCAGGCCAAAATCTCAGACCTCTCGTCAGTCGCAGCAGGGTTATCCCACACATTGTCGTTAAAAGCATTGATGTTGGGAGAATTGTGGTCGGTGATGTGTTGTCGAGACATTTTGTATTTTTCGCGGTTTTGAGGGCTGTAGAAGATGGGATCTGGTTGAAGTAATTCTTGGAGGGCGGAGAAAAGTTGGGGCATTCACGATTCCAAGGCTTCGTGGGCAAAAACCTACCAGGAGTCCAGTAAATCCACCTAATAAGGAGGTACAGCGTGTAAGTTTTGTAGGTTACACAGGGAGTGAGGGTGGCAGTCCTCGTTTGTGGAACCTACAAAACTTACACGCTGTACCTGCGTAGACTCGCCGATGAGAGCTGAGAATGATAGGGCAGCGAGAACTCATGCTTACGTTAGCCATTTCAGAGTAAAGCAACCAGTAATATCTCTAGCAATGATGACGCAGCGGCACTTCTCTCTCTCCTCATTCTCGGCATCCTATCAACGAGTCGGCCAGCGCGAGTGCTCGAGTAGATTGTCTGTGAAACCAACCTACGGTACTGGTGATTGGCGGCTACAATATGCGCAAACCCCAAGCTGCTGATGGTGGAATGGACCGCATGAAAGTGCCATATACTCGAGTAGTGCTGTGCTATCTAAGTGGCATCAAGAATTATCACTTCCCAGCGATAGGTGAAACCAGCACCGCACATGCACCCTATTTCGAGCCTTGAGCCGAATTACTGTGTCACTTTCAGAACTGAAACCCGTACTCAGGGAATTCTATGCGTGCTGTCGAACAAGATTTTTGCTTCGGTTTACCACAATGTTGCTATAAAGGGGGGGTTCGATCAAAAATGATTGAAGGACTGGAAATGCGCTTTTTCGAACCGGGGGGGTTCTAAGATAGAACCCTTTCTAACGAAACAGGAAACAATGATATTTGAGGGCAGTTATAAGCAAAGAAACAAATTAAATGATAAATGAAATAGCACTAGCACTCAACTTCTCCTCCTTCTGAATAATAATAAATAACGTTACTCACCCAGCTGTGTTAAAGGTGGGCATCCTATAAGAGTTCCTACTCTTTTTGCTTACTAACATACCGGTACTAAGGAACCCCCTTTTCTAATCCCCCGGGTTCGATCCTCGGAGGCCTTCATTGCAACACTAGTTTACTAGCCTCTACTATTGCTTCCCTCTAGGACTTTGTTCATAAATACGGGTGCTGTACTTCCAATACATGACCAGGGACTTCCACCTCAGTTCATAAAACCACCACTCAGAGATCTTCATGAAATGGAGATTGTCTTTGAAGAGCGAATATTCGTTTGAGGGGGGCATTTTGTAAAAGAGAAATCACTCTTCACGATGACTTTTGTACTTTATAAGTGATTATTTCATGCCCGCCGTATTGTGTTACTCTTCTCAATGATATTTTTTGTTCAAGTTACGCGGCGTAAAGAATCAACTTCGCAGTCTTGGTTTCCCAGCATGGAATGGGTAATTTCCCTCATGCAGCGAATAGAATTATCACAAGTAGACTACGGTAGGAACAACCATTCGATTGATATGATTGAACTTCCTTAGCGTCCCTATTGAGACCCCCCCAGATTGCTCGTTCGGCTTTTAGACTTTGTTCGTGAATAACCCAGCAGGTTCCGTGAATGGTCGCACCCGGCTATTTTTGCCTGTAATTGAGAAAAAGCCTTCGGGTACTGTTGCGGATAAATTTTATGTTTACTTAGTTCCAATACCGGCATTCTTAGCTAACTAGAGCTGATTCGGTGGAGTATATGATGGTCCTGTACCGGGGGTTAAGGGTAACAGTCTATGGTTCTCGGTTGCGTCGCGTTGCTTCTGTCGTACTCTTCTCTCCTGCCTCATGGTGGGTCTCCTCCTCTCTCGGGCGTCTTCCCTCGTCAATGGGTTGGTGGCAGTTTCGGGTTATCGTCGAAGTAGTGGCCATGGTGGTCCTGCTGCCTGATATCGCACTCCCTTCTGGCACCATCGATCGGTACGGTCGGCTTTTCGAAAAGTCGTGATCCTGTCACAGTCCTCCCTCCCTCGTACTTCTCGGGTAGTCTACTCTCGTGTCCCGTGTTTCGTTCCCGTCGCTCGGTTACAGCTATCTACACTCTCTTTGGAGGCATCCTGATGCCACCCCCTCCCCTCACCGTCCACCTCCCCATGGTGGCGCCTTGGCGGTCCAGTCTTGAGCAGGCTCGCCTCGGTCTCGGAAGTAATGTTGGCTCTCGTCAACCTGTTTAGATGTTCTTGCCTCCCCCTTGCCATGCTTTGGTTTTCCTTACGGGTTGCTTTTATTTTTCCTTTGTTTAGTTTGGAACACAGCTAGGGTTTTCCTTTCATTTCCTCCCCGCTTTATTGTTTGGAATTTTTGCTAGTTACGTGTAGTTAGTAGATTTTCTTTTCTTTCGAGGTGGCTGGCGTGCGGTTGGTCTCAGACCAGAGAGACTTGGGGTGTTTGTGTTTTTTCCTTAGGCCGGTAAGAGGTGGACACAGAGGGTTTGTTTACACCATAGCTCACCGCTGCATGTGAGTTCTTTGTCCCTATTTAAACAAATGAATACATGACTTAAACAAAAAAAAAAAAAAAAAAAAAAAAGGGGGGTTAAGGGTAAGTGAGGCAAAACGGTTATAATCGGTTCCTGGGCCA
>Ga0307509_10000512_pt1 | contig 66112 bp, 80 predicted proteins | sample 10_EM_MG_FD_202245 | JGI IMG/M metagenome (GOLD analysis project Ga0307509, IMG submission 202245) | Populus trichocarpa ectomycorrhiza microbial communities from riparian zone in the Pacific Northwest, United States - 10_EM | ecosystem: Host-associated > Plants > Roots > Unclassified | place...
CTACTTTTGCTCGGCCACAAAAATATTAATACTCTCTTCACCCTCACCCACCACCCAACTCTGCTCTCGTCCCACAAAATATTCCCATCCATCACACTCTCGCCTTTCTTGATTTCAATAAAATCCCTCAGCATCTTCCACCCATCTCCATAACAGCAGCTCTCCATCCAGCTTCTGCCCATCAAATACCATACATTCCAACGATCTTCGGGGCCGTCCGTCTTTCTCATCGCCAAAAATATTCTTAAACTTCTCCCACCAACCCTTTATAAACTCCTGTCTAAAAGATAAAATATAGCCAGAGCTCAATACACAAAAGTCAGGTCCAGCCTTCCGAGTATCCGGTTCCATTGCAACTCGAAGCTATCCGCACACCGGTCTCAAATAATTAAGAGGAGACGCTCCTCCGACGATAGCACTTCTCGTTCAACAAGCTCTTGCACCAAATTCACCTTCTCCCCACCCGAAACGGCCAAAATGCTCCTTTCACTACCAGATCCTCGTGAATCTTCACGCTCGAGGCCCTTCCCACTTAGTCCTCCTCCGGTAACTCCTCCTTCGGTCAGCGTGAGTGGCTCATCGACGATGCAGTGTGAGAGGGTTCGGTGCACTTCGCCTTCGCAGACAGCGACAACATTACTCGCAAAAGTTGCAGCTCCTCAACCGCAGACAGGAACTACACCCTCATCTCCAAGAATGGCAATGTCAAATTCGAGCTCTGCTTCGTCGACACCTCTATCGACGCCGCCTGGGGATGGTTGCCATTTCCCCTTCGGCTCGATGCAGAAGGGTTTACCTGAGAGTCCCGACGGTACGTCACTCGCTTTCCTAATTCACATGCTCGCTCGTTCGCTTTACCCCAGCAAAAAAGTGTAGCGACGCAAACAAATCGCCCCCTTTTTAGCCCGTCCCTTCTTGCTAATTCTTGTTTTTCTTCGCAACAGGTGGCTACATTAGCTTCCCAGTATTTGAAGAGTTCGGAGACCACATCCCCGAAGACGAGGCGGGGTCCCCTCCACCCCACAAACGGTGACTAGGATCACTCCAATTAGAGGATCCGGAAGATAATCATGGCAATTGGCGGATCCTCGGCGAATTGTACAAAATCGGTCGCTTATTTTCGGTAACGGCACATCGACAGTTTTTCAAGATTCAGTTGTGAGCGGAAGACGGAAATCAATCGAAAAGAAGGAAAAAAAATCTATAAAATTCATAAAAAACAACACAACCACCTGTGCATATTATCGGTTTTTTTTCGTTAACTTTCATACGGCGCGCGGGTCATTATTTGCTTCTATTTCCCTCTTTTCTTTTTTACAGGCACATTCCCTTTCCTTTGGAGCATTATTCTACCTATTACACATTCTTGTTTATTCTTTATCAAAGTTTCGACTTTCTTTCCTTTATTTTCGCTCCCTTGTTCCACTAAAAGCACTGCCACTACGGGAAAAGGTAATTGGGGGTTCTTTCATTCCTTGCTCTTGTATCCGAAAAATATTTCCTTCCTTGGTTTTGTTTTGGTTTGAAAGTACGAAAAGGTTCATGACAGTGGCGGCTTGGACAAGCCAGGAGACTCTTCTTACTTCACTTACCTTCAACGAATTCTTTTTGTTGCTTTCGACTCTATTAACAAACCTTCATGTATTTTGGTGTTAACTCTTTTTTATGGCGGGGCGCGTCTTATTGGCATATATTACATCTCGGGCGCCGGACATGAAGACAATGGGATGGCGCGAATTTTAGCATTTTTACTTTTCTTCCCCATCTAGTTTCTCTTTCGACCTTTTTTTTTCTCCGACGAGAAGGAACCTGGATGGTGGGACAATCACTCTCTGGTCGGTTGCGGCGAACGGAATGCCTTTTGTATTGTTTTTTTGTTTTTGTCAAACATTTCTTTGCAGGATATATAGTAGTTGCTCTGCCTTCCACCTATCTGAACAGGTGAATGGAAAATAAAGCAAGAAGGAAGGGATATTTGCGAGAAAAACAAAAAACAATAACAATAACAATACGACAATTGAGTTAACTTAAACCTTTTGTATCAAATTTATAATATCATAGCCTCTTGTTTTTAATTTACCTTTTTTTGTCATTACTCATTTTTTGTTTCATTTCACTTATCTTATTTTATAATATAGTATTACGCTTCGTACCTGTACTAGCGCCGGCACTCCAAAAGCGACCGTGCCATAAATTCTTCACGCCCTCACGATGGGCATGGCTACTTAGTTGGTACAGAGCATACATGTAGAAGATGATTTCTTTCTTATTTTTAAGGGTAGAATATTACTACAAGTGCTCATAATAGAGTTTGTGAACAAGAACACCTCCTGGGCACTTGTAGCAAAGGTAACTATTAACACCCTTCCCTCCCCAGCGAACCGTAATCAAGCCCTTTCTGAATCAATATAAATCCCGGTTTTAGTCCAGCCCTAGGCCTCCCTCCCGCATTCTACGATACGATAACGGCGCATCCGTCTCCGTATCCACGTATCCACACGTATCCGCCTCCCTCCCTCCCCCTCTCCTTCCTTCCTTCCTCCCGGACCTATACCAACTAGCCAACTACCAACCTCTATGATATCAAAAACATCGGTGAATCAGGACTACAGCACAATCAATAACAGATCCTTTATCATACCCTCTCTCTGCATGGCACGGTACGGAAGGGAAGGGAAGGGAAGGGAGGTTCTAGCTGCGGGAAGGATTGGGAGGACGACCCCCGAACCTGACTTGACGACTTGATATTCGCCCTGTTGAATGAAATTCCCACACTCCAACTCACCACTGCCACCTCTGCCGCCGCCGCCACCACCAATACAATGCTTGCTTCCTTTCCTTTTCTCCCTTTCGTGCTTGTAACCCGGTTCCTGATTTGGCTTGTGATATGCTATCGTGCCGATAGTGATAGTGATAATGATAAGGGAGAGAGAGAGAGAGAGGGAGAGAGAAGGATAAGCCCCCCTCCCTCCTCCTGCTGCTGCCTTTGACTTTTTTTTCTTTTCTTTTTTCTTCCTCGTCCTCCTTCGTAGATACCGTATCTTAATTACGGTAGCTGTGTGATGGTTCTATGATAGTTAGTATACCGTTAGTCTCGCCGGTTTGCTTTTTTATTCACTTTTTCTTTCTTTTCCTTCTCGCTAAACTGCACTGCATTTATTTATTTTCTGCGCTGGTGATTTGATTCGTGGGAAATTGACGGGATGGTATGGATGGTATGGATGGTATGGATGGATGGTGGGGCTTCTTTTTTTTTTTGGTATTGCGGTGGTGTGAATGCGGAGCACGGTAGAGGGTGCTCCGGGGTTGGGCTGTCATGAATGATGTTTTATGGGGTATGTCACTCATGTGAAGGGGGGGGGGGGGAACTGAGGTGTTGGAAGATGGGTGGTACTTATGTTTGGTTGATTGGTGGTGGTAGTGGTAGTGGTGGTGGTGGTGGGTTTACAGCTCATGAGTTTAGATGGGTGTTTTTTCTGGACGCCGCACCTGGTCACAGCGTCTGTTGGTCTGTTAGTTGGGGTACGGTAGGTTTGAGGTGAGGTGAAGTGCTTGATGGCATGGTTTGTCTAGTATTATGAGTGAGTGAGTGGGTGGGTGGTTGGTGGGTTGCGTAGATGTGCTCTGCCGGCACTGCACAGTTGCAATACCGGTGATGCGAACTGATGTAGGCCTACTGCAGTCTACTTGTAGATGTAAATCAGCAATCTAAACACTAGCTTATGGTAAGAATGAATGTGATATTGTACTGGTACTATGCTTTGTAAGGGTGTTCTTTGGGCGCAACTATGTACCGCATGTAACTGTACCTTCCCGGTAATCCCCGATGTCAACGACATTGAATATCCGGAAGAACACCTAGTAGACTGCTAATATCTGCCGCCATTACCACATCGCCGTCGCCGCCATCCCCCTCTCTTTTCCTCCTACACCTTCAACCGGTAGAAAATCCCCCCGTTCGGTAGAAGAAACAAGGAAACAGGAAAACAGGATGTATACACTATGAAGCAAACCAATCGCCCCTCCTCTTCCATCTCTCCCCCGAGGCTGCCCGTCTGAATCTACCCACTACTACCGCAGGGGCCAATTTGAAGTTGGACACCTTGTAAGTTATGGGAATTCCTCACCTTAAGTGTCGATCTTCGGTTCGGCCGCGCAAATACCTACCTATCTCACCACTGGTATATATATATGCCCAGTAGGTCGTGACGGACGGCGTACCATATCAAAAACTTCTGGGCAGGTCTCCTCCTCCTCGAGTTCTTGTATGATACCCCCAACCCCACCACGATATAATAGCGGCCACACTAACTACAGTGAGCGAGTTAGCCGGCCGGGAAAACCGACTTTTCTTCTCACTCGCGGTCTCGCTTCCATGTAGTATCACGTCAAACTACTATTGTCACTACAGCAGCTACGGTAGTACGTGCAGGCGCTTTGGAAAGCCGGTTGGTATCGTGGCTCCCTGTGCTGTGCCCCGCTTCGATTGATTGTGGGTGGTAGAGGAGGGGGGGGGGGGGGGGGGGAGGGTAGATCTTTTTTCTTTTTGGCGGGACGGGATGGGATGGGATGGGAGGGATGGTAGTATTTCCGGCCTTGCTCTCACTGCACTGCTTCTTTCCTTCTTTCTTGTGCTTGTGTCTTGTGTTTGTGTTGCGGTGGTGGTGGTGCTCCGGATCGCTGATACTGTGAGGTGCTACGTGCGGTAGGTTTCTTACTCCTCTAGGTAACACAATGTTCACCCCGCCTTTCTTGCTTTGGCGGGTTGGATCGGATTGGGTGGATGGATAGATGGGTGGTGGTGGTGGTGGAGGGGGGGTCGGTTCACCACGCTGGGGGGTGGTGATACATTGATCATATATGATTACCAGTATTTTTGATTGTTTGACGTTGGTGTACCCTTCCGTCCATCCATTCTACCACACATACGGTTGGAGGGGCGTAATTCAAGCTAATTGGCCTCAGAAACCACTCCCACTTCCGGAAACCAGGAGCAAAGAATGCATTCCGCAGCATGATATGCCGAATCATAACCCCCCCACAGTATAATATCTTCAAATCCCATCCTCCCCTCTTTCCTTCCGGACGTTGCAATGATAGTGGCGTCCTCTTTCCCAATCTACATGTACCCATTTACCGCTATTGAATATGCAGCAATCCCTGAACGACGTACGTACTATATATAATATGCTTCTTTTACTTTTTTATTCATTCACTACTTTTTCTTTTATAATAAAATAAATAAACAAGTAGGAAATAAATAAAAATATAAAAAATCCCGAAGCATAAGTCAAGTATTGACAGTGCTAATAGCGCAATTAAATAGGGATTGGTGAGGGAATATTAATAATAATAATAATAATAAAAATCCCTTCAACTGTCCGACCGCTTATAATATTCGAGTTTTATTATAAACTTCATTTCCTCTTTCCACCCACCTAACTTATCCTCTACGCTTCCATCTCCTCGCCTGCCTCCGCGCGCCCATTTGGTGCGAAACACTTTGGTGATTTGTATGTGTGCGTGTGTCGTCCCTGCAGCACGTGCTGTACCGTATTATTGTGCAAGTGGCTTTATAAAATCAGCGGTGGTGGTGGTGGTGATGGTGGTGGTGATGGTGGTGGTGGTGGGATAAATTAATCACCCGGTTTGAAACAGAATATAAAATGCCAGAAAAGAGGTACGATGCTGTGCAGTACAAAATTTGTACAAATTACAAGAATAGTATAGAGCCCGAACATAGGGATATAAAAAAATAGTTTGCATAGCGGATTGTCTGCATATTATGACCGCCCCATATAATACGAAATTCACACTCGAGGAGTGTTTGGGTTTTTTTTATATGCCTGTGACTTTGCGTTTCGCGCACAGTGCTGTGTCGATTTTTATTTATTTATTTATTTATATTTTTTTATATTCTACTGTACCGTACTCCACTCTCCGCTCTCTTCTTTCCCTTTTCTTTATGGTGGCTGGAGGGGGCTATTTGCTGTCCAATATCGCAACTGATATTGCTAGGTGGGAGGTATGATATCGGACGAACTGCATGGTATTGTAGATAAGTGGGGGTGAAAGGGGGGAGGAGGAGAAGGAGAAGCTGCAGCACTGTGTTAAAAAATTAAAAAGGTTGAAAAAATAATTAATACATACTTCGGAAATAGCAATCTTCCATCTTCCAAGCAAGCTGCTGACGTTGTAAAGTCCCTGTGCCACACCCCTCTCGGTGTCCAAGATGGAGTGCTAATAGACAAACTCTTTTCTTTTCCTAACTAACTTGCTACGGATTCGCAGGCTACGATACAACTAATATTAGCAATGTGATTGCTATCCTATGATACACACATCATCACTGAAGAATAAGTTACTGAGAGAGAACAGCTTATTATAATAATCCCCGCCTTGGACACGGATCGGAGCAGGGTGCGTAAAACTTCACACCGTCTCAACGGCTCAGGAGATAATAATGGGTCTATCGTACCATTAAATTTTTATGTATGATATGCGGGCCTATTCGGCAGGCCAAAAAGAAATTGGGGGATTTTTTAAATTTTATATTACAGCACTTTGCAAATATTTTGTCCAAGATATGGGAAAGGAGTTTTTTTGTTGTTGAATAAAAGTGTGACGAAATATTTCCTACTATACCAATTGCAGTAAGAGTAGATGTGTTTGGAAAATTAGAGCGAGTGAGTAGGGCCTTGTACTCGAGGAAGTTACCCCACTCACATTTACTGTAACAAAAAAAAAAAGCTCGTTTCCTACTCTCCGGACAAAACATTTGCAAAGCGCTATAACCTTTTCTGGCCTGACGAATTTCTTTTACTTTGCAATATCCACTCTAAGGGCCCCACTTCATGTGGGGCACAAACTCGTGTCGGGGGGGGGGGGCCTAACGGTATGTCGGTTCGAGGGCTATATCGGGAAGAGACATACACAGTATGTGTAGAAATTAGAATTCGCATTTGACGTCATTCCAAGTAAACATACGGTAATGGGAAACGACGGGTACTCATAGTCTACCTCCCGAACCGACGTACCCCCGATGCGAGTTTAGTTAGCCTAGCCAGCCTTTGTGGTTTTTGGGATGTTGGGCTGGGAGTCTTTGTTACGCCATGACGTTAATGCTTGTTTACACTTCGGGTACGTTTGACCTGCTGTAATAGCTTTTGGGATTCTCGTTGTTTCACTAACAGCTTACATAATCCAACTTGGTGTTTTCGCTCCTGCTCACTCAAGAGTTTTTTTGCACCCGATGCCTATCAGGCCCGTGCCCCATTGGGATCCAGTCTATACGCTGGACATCTTACACACTTAGCATGTTCGTTCGCGCAACTGGGGTATAGGGCCACCGGTATAGCGATTTCACCACAGCCAGGTACGCAGCAGTCCCAATAAACTTCTAATCCAGATTCCGGCTGGCGCTCCAGTGCAGGCCTCCCTCGTGCCTGGCTGGGATCGCTGCTACTTTGTCGGCCGATGGATTGTGGCAATGTGCTGGAGTCGTTGATTTGCTCTTGAGGGTGGGGGGAGCCCGCCCTCTGTGAAGAGTGAGTCGATGTGGGCAAGCCCATGTTTCTAGGGGCGAGGTCTTCGTCATGGGGGGTCCCTCCAACTCCCTGAATTGTCTGGTGATGGTTAGTCGCTGTTGAAGCACGCCTACCGGTACAAGAGGGATGGTCTGCGCTTGCAGGCAGAAGCCAATCAAATGCGAGGTGACTAGGATTTCGACTTACTTGATGTTCCGTTTCACCTGGAGCGCTGTCAGGAAGGGAGTTGCCGGAGGGGCGAGTGCTCATTTGGGCTTTTTTCGGTTTAGAGCTTGAAAGATGGAGGGGGAAGGATTTGAAAATTAAAGATCTCGGTTTGGAGGGGAAGATATGCCGAAATTGTATGATGCGTGATGGCCAATTGTGGGAGTGAACTGTGATGGCCGGATGCGATAGTGGGTTGTGATTTAGGGGAGTCGAGACGGAAAGCTATATAGCCTTCGCTGTACTAATACGGTGGGTCAAGCAGACACGGGGTGCGGAGGAGGAAGACCTGGCCTAGGATGAGTGAAAAAGGAAAAGCGGGGAGCAATGATTATATAAGCTAGCATTGGGAATCCAAGTTTCCTCTAAGCTCCCCCATCCCAACCGCTCGTACTCATACGACAACCAACACACAAATAAAAAGACCTGTCAGAAGTGGGAGAAAATGGGCAGTGGAGAAGCGGGCGGTGGGGTCCCTCTCATATCGTGCCGGTAATATGAGACGAAACACTGCAAAAGGTGGAATATGGTATTTTCGTCCTCCTTTCCTTTCTTCATTACACTTCACTTTCACATTTGCTGCATTAACGATATTTTTTCTTTTTCTCTCTTCTTTCTCCTTCGTACAGAATTTCTTTTTCTTTGCCTTATGTACCAGCACATTATCAGCCGGTAGCCGTGGATGTATGGATGGATGGACACTCTGGTTGGGTGGAAGATTATGTTGACTTCCTGTAGAGTAATCTACCTGAGCTCTCTCTCCCCCCCCTAGCTTTGGTAGTATCATAGTAGTCTATCGTAGCATATGTCGGTGAGGTCGGAAGAAAGGTGTTAAAATTCCGAATTCTTCCTTTGCTCACCAGCTTGCATATTGGTGCTCAAGCTGCTGCCACTTTTCAGTGCATTCTGCAGTGTGCACTCGAGTAGGCGGACGAAGGAGGGAGGCAGGAAGGGAACGCATGAAGCAAAAGCAATGTACTGTGCTGTGCTGCACGATTCCGGTTGATATCGTAATTCTTAGGACCAACTTCAATATCATGGGAAACGGTGTTACACAACGGTACCTCCTAGGGAGAAACAGAATAGACCGTGTTGTGCGAGTGAGTATAGCACTGCCGGTATCAGACTGGCTCACACCATGACTCTCTCTAGCATATCGTCCATCTATGTATTCCCCTACCGGTACAAGTACTGTAACGCCCCTCCACCCCCCCCCCCCCTCCATCCTTTTCTACTGTACCCTGCCTGCCTGCCTGCCGTATTCCCATTTACCTGTCTGTCTTCTTAGGTGCCTCCTCTCCTTTCTTCCCAGCATCTTTTTCACAGCATATAAAGAAAACACCTGGTCACATTCTCATCCCGGGAGTGTTTTCCCTCTTACCCCTTCCCACAAATAAATTTTCTTTCCTTCTTTGCCGTCTCACCTTTACTGTTACTTGCGCCGGTGGATTATTGGTCCACTTTTCAGGGTCTCGTATGGAATACTGTAATCATGCCATATCGCACTATGCTTGCCCAATACGCCTGCCCGACAGCTAGCCAGTTGGCTATCTCTCATCCATTCGTCCATCCATCCAGGAGGTGGGGGATGGGGCAAAAAGTAAACTCCCACAGTTACCGGCGTTGTAGAAGTGTGCTGTACGGTACAGATTCTCGCGAGTACCGTACCATAACCTAGCCAAGATAGGAGGGGGGGAAGGAGGGCGTATGAGAGAGTTTACGAGCACTTGGAGAGACAGGGGGGGAATATCTCTCCTCTCCCTCCATCAGAGCCAGGGGTGAAACAAAAACCAAGCCGTCATCTCGAGGAGAGAGAGAGGTCGGTGTACCGTGGTTCACGGGTCTATGATATCGCAGATGAAGTATCATATTTCGGATTGGCCTTTTTAACTCCTGAAGAATTGCCAAGGGTCTCGGAGTGATCCGACAAGGGGGAAAGGACATGAACAGTTTTTTTTAAAAATGAAACGAAATAAAAAAGGGGGGCCGCTTCCGCAGAGCCGCAGATCTGATCCCTCGGGTGAGATGGTTTTTGATTTCTTGTTCCTGGATCGCTATTTTTTATTTTTTTTGTTTCTTGGGGTGGGGGGTTTTTTCCTTGTTTTTATTCGGATATTACCCGTTTCGTGGCCTGATTGTTTCACTTGATCAAAAGCAAGAACAACTTTTGGGAATAAGGATAAGGGAATCGTCCACATTAGTGTTATTATTACAAGTATTATTGCTGTTATTATTATTTTCATAACCCCACTTGCGGTACGGGTACAAGGTATGGCATTCTCGAGACCTGCTGATGGAGGAGGAGGAGGAGGAGGAGGGGGAGGAGGAGGTGGTGTGGTGTGACTGCAAAGTGAATTGCTTTGTGGTGTCCGAAATGCATCTTATGTCTGACTTCCTCCCAGCAGGATATGGAATGAGAGATAGGTTGGAGGGCTGGGTGGGCTTGCTGCTGTGAAACGTAGAGCCCAAGCAACAATTCGAGAAGGTGGTGGTGCTGTGTTGTTGTCATCACGGATGTGCAGTTTAAAGCACGGGTTGGAGCTGAATTGGGTGATTGGCGGATCCAACGTAATCTTTTAGTCAGGTGGGGGGGCTTGATTCATCTAGGTTACTGCCGGTCACGTGGATGGCCATTTGGAAAACTACGCAGAAACATACAAAACATCGTGAATGTTTGATACCGTCACTCTACTCGAGTAGTAGCTTAGCACTGTGGGAAAAGGGGTATTTAAGGGAGAAAAAGCGGATGAGAAAACCACCACCGCGCCTAGAAGATAATCAACTTTCATTTCTTTTTCGTTGTTTTATCTCATTCTGCAATTCGGCCCGTGAACGTGCCCTTCGGAATTGCCATAACCCATCAAAGAACCGGGAGAGAGGACATTGGCCCTCATGGGTAATTCATTTTGCTTACATAGTACACATAAATAGTGGGGTTTGGCAAAAGTAACTTCGAAAATGACAATACGGTACATGGGCAATTCGGAATTTTACTATCTCCACTGATATTGCTTTGATTGAAAATTGGAACACATAGAATTAAAGAGGAATTTCTTCTGAACACATCTATGAAGCCATATCTTCTCAAAGATGTGGTGGTGGTTGAAAATTTCGAGAATTATTCTTGTGTTGGTTTTCGGTTGATTTCAAGTGCCCGGCACCATAGTTCGACGATCTGGTGTGATAAAAATCATTTCCTGTTAAGGGCTATAGCCCTGTGACGGCTAGGATCATCACACGCACAAACCAAGAAAATGCCAAGCACCCGCACAACCTTCGCGCAAAGATTGAATTTTTAGTCAAACAGCGCCCAGCAACCAACCGATAACCAACACCACTCACGATATTCACACCAACTGACTTCCACACGAGGGAGTCACCGATAAGCTACGTAACGGTAGGTGGGTTTTAGTTCTTGCAGCCTTTTTCCTCCCGTTTCCTAGTGGTGTTATCAACCTTTACGGTGGTGATGGTGGATGTTTTGATGTTGCCCCACCCTTTCAGATTGAAGGGGTTTATCTGTAATTCCATCGACATATGGGATCATTAGTGGTGGGCGCTTTGGGCTTGAGCTGACTGGGCTCTAGTGAACGATTGAAACAATACACCATGGCTGTTGGCAAGAACAAGAGACTTTCCAAAGGAAAGAAGGGCCTTAAGAAGAAGGCCCAGGATCCCTTCACTCGCAAGGACTGGTACAGTGTTAAGGTGAGTTAATTCATGTTTCTTGTGTAAGAGTGCTTTTTTTAATGTTTATTTTTAGGCACCCTCGACCTTCGCTGTCAGAGAGTGAGATATGCCCCCTCGACTTTTATATATGGTTTGATGTTACACGAATTGTATTTGCGGGAGGAGGACGGGGACTTTCAGCTAACCGGATCTCGTGGATATGCAGTGTTGGAAAGACCCTTGTCAACCGTACCACTGGTCTCAAGAACGCCAACGACGCTCTCAAGGGCCGTATTTTCGAGGTTTCTCTTGCCGATCTCCAGAAGGATGAGGACCACGCTTTCCGCAAAGTCAAGCTCCGCGTAGATGAGGTGCAAGGAAAGAGCTGTCTCACAAACTTCCACGGGCTCGACTTCACTTCTGACAAACTCCGTTCGCTCGTCCGCAAATGGCAAACCTTGATTGAGGCCAACGTCACCGTCAAGACCACAGACGACTACCTTCTCCGCCTGTTCGCCATCGGGTTCACCAAGAAACGCCAAAACCAGATCAAGAAGACCACCTATGCGCAGTCTTCGCAGATCCGCGCTATCCGCAAGAAGATGGTTGAGATCATCCAGCGTGAAGCCGCGAGCTGCACCTTATCGCAGCTGACTCAGAAGCTCATCCCGGAGGTTATTGGGCGTGAGATTGAGAAGGCGACTACTGGGATCTATCCTCTCCAAAATGTTTGTGCATATCACATCCCGCCCCCACTGCAGATACCCGCTTATATACACACATATATGCTAATAATTCTGTTTGCAGGTTCACATCCGTAAAGTCAAGCTGCTGAAGTCGCCCAAATTCGATCTCGGTGCCTTGCTGAATCTGCACGGAGAGTCAACAGCGGACGAGTCTGGCCAGAAGGTGGAGCGTGAGTTCAAGGAGCAAGTTTTGGAGTCTGTGTAAAGGGGTGAAAATGGGGTGAGAGATATGCAGAACAAAAAACGGTTAACTTAAATTCACAAAAATTTCGGATTCAGCCGGCGAGCTTTTAAAATTCCAAATTCCTTTTCTTCATCATGTCTTTTGCTTTGGGTCAGATCTTTCCTGGGTGGATTGGGGTCCAATTCAATTTGAGGCAGGTCGTGGGTTCAGTTTTGCACGGTGTACGGGATACAATCATATTTAAACAATACGCTTTCCCCGTGGCACGAAATTGTAGTGATTGTGATTGTGATTGCGATTGTGGCGGCCCCGGCGATCGCGGTGATGGTGATGGTTCATACTGCCCGTTGTTTATATGTATAGAAATATCGCGACTTTGCGGGGTAGGCATATGTTACGATACCTCTTTTGTTGACATATCGACACTCGATGCCTAGTCAGGATATGCTATCATTGGCTTTGAGCAGCTAGGCCATAGCGGCATACCAATGCTTGCTAGATTCCTTCCCTAGCGCCCTGCTCTACTCTACGATACTCGTAGAGTCTCACAGCATTTTATTGCTTTTCTCACTCCGCTTTGTCACCGTATTTCCTTTTTGTTTGGCCTCCCACCTCGCAGCAATGAAGTTTAAACTCGGGGCTTAAATCGTCTGCCCACCGCTTTCACTCTGCATCCATTCACATCCATCGGTTACATTACATTTTCCTAATGTTGTTTGATAATTTCTTTTTTTTGTTTTTTTCTTCCCCGGTATGCTCTAGCCTCGTGCCAGAGGGATTTGTTCGTTCGTACTGTACGACAAGGTAAGGCAAGTTGAGAGGGGAGGCGGGCGCCTAACGTGGGGCGGTACAGTACAGTGAGCTGGGCTGTCAAGAGGAGGGAGGGAGGGAGGGAGGAACTCGGCTCTCAGCTATCGATAGGTACTGTATCATAGAGTGGGAACCTAGCACAGCCTTAGACGGTGCTCTGCCCGCGAATATCTGCTTGTTCGTCCGGCCCTTGTTATGGGCGGGATATGATATGATATGCTACGATATTGCGAGGCTCTGGACTAATTCTTATTGCAGTGTATCATAGTGTGGTTTAGTGCGATTGAGGGCTTTCCGAGTGAGGCTTCTCGATGTGTCTATCCCCTTCAGCTTGATTTATTTATGATCGATGGACGAACCCTGCACTTGACGATACCGTTTCGCATCGAGAATTGCGCTGGTAATGATGGGTGGCTGTAGGATTGGTAGGGTCGTCGTCATGTACTTCTCCTTCTTGTTCTTCTTGCAGCGGTGGGTGGGTAGGTAGGTAGGTAGGTAGGTAGGTAGGTAGGTAGGTAGACGTAGCAAGAGCTCCTCCTCCCCCTTCCTGCCTTTCTGCCTTTGCACTCCCGCTTCCCGAGCTTTAAGTTATCTGCGCAGCTGTGGTACGTATCATATATCAGTATTCTGTATATAGCATGGCAGAGCACATATAAATGGGAGGGGAAACAGGGCATACGGCGGTTATTGCGCAATCATGGATCGTGATCCTGTGGTGAGGGTCGTATTTGGGTATGTAGGCAGGCAGGCAGACAGATAGGTAGGTAGGTAAGGGGGGTTAAGGGTGTGTTTTAGGTTTTATGGTGATGGTATGGATCCGGGGGTTGACCCGCGGCACCTGTGGGTCAAGAGTGGGATTGGGATTAGATGTATTATAGTTGGATGAAAGGGAGGTCTGGTCCGTTTTTGGTACGATACTTGGGGTTGTTTGTGGTCTGTCCAAGGTATCATGCTCGGATGATATTGGGACAAAGTCATTGGAGACTGACTGCTGGTATGCAATGTCTTGTCTGGGGGCTTTTTGCTCTGGTATATTCGAAGGTTATATCGTACTGGAGGGGTATCATACCGTACTATGCTGGGGTGTATCGAGCCGTGAGTGGTAAGTTGCTCTATTGTGCCCTTAATATTGGATGTTTAGAAGTTTTGAGCCTTGCCATACTACGATACACAGCGACAAGTTCCTATTGTGGGCCTATGATCGAACTCGAATTGTTTCTGCACTCGACCGGGTACGAACAGGGATGTGCAGTACTAGTACTCAAGTATCATACTTTGATAGCTGCAGGGCCGAAAGACGGCTGCTGTTTTGTATTAGTAAGATGTTACTAAACTTATGTTTCGGTCTATGATACAAGTACTCGAGTAGGAGGTAGGCCTGAGGAGCAAGGGATTAAGCTATCCATAGTCTACCGCAGGCCACACAAGGTTGCAAACTGCGGTATCACGCCGCCTTGAGGCGGGGGATCTACTGTACCTCAATTGTAGCGTCGGGAACAATTGAAGTTGTATTGGTGAAGGAGTAAACAGCTATCATGGCGGTCATTCAATACCAGTCACCCCAGGGTCAGTCGGTCGGTCAGCTGCCTAGCCTGACCACTCCTTTCGTCCGGTCATGATTTCACCCCAACAAGCTCTTCCTTCCTTCCCAACGATATTGTACAAGTACGAATATTTGGCCCGCACTGTATCATAGATACGGCACCCCGTGATAACGCACAGTACCATCATATTTGTATCAATAATTGTTTTTTCCACCTGCTGCACCCCGCCCTGTGTTTTTTCTTTCTTGCTTGCTTTCTTTCCTTCTTCCCTTGAATCATTTGTTTCGCCCCTCTCTTCGCCACTCCAACCGTTGCTTTCCTCCGAATACATACCTCACTTGCTGCTCATTTTGTTGGTTGGGTTAAGCAATACCTGAGTTGTCAACTCCTGCCGAACCGTGATTCGCAGTTCTGACGTCGGTGTTTGCTTCGCCATCCCCTTCCTTCTTTCCCTTCTTGCCCGCACACACACACGCACACACATACACCTCTACAATTTCTACAGTGCGTGCGGTTACGACCACGACCTTGCCGCTTGAGCCTCGATCGAGCTCCGACCTGTTCTGTCTGACAACCGCGACTAACACCTCGAACGAAGAATCAAGCGATAGACGGATTGGCAGACATACGGCACATCACCTACCATCCGTGTCTTGGAACGAAGGAGGATTTGATTTCTTGTTTTTACGAAACCGGACAAGTTCATTTTACTGTCATCATCGCTGGTTGAAGAGTTGAGTTGAGATTGAGGAGTCAGTTATGGCTGATCCGACGATTAAGCTGTATGATGCATCTCCCCTCCCTCCTCCCTCCTTTCCTCTTTCCCCACCTTTTGCAATGGATGGAATGGGAAGATGTTAATGAGGGGGAGTGATTGGGCGCAATACAATACAGACTCCTCATAGGCCCCTCCAGCTCCGGCAAGACGGCGCTGCTATTACGATATGTCGAGGATATCTTTGATACGGATAATGCGACGGCGACAATTGGGGTTGATTTTAAGGTTCCTCCCTCCCTTCCTACATTCACCCATCTCTCGCTTCCCCCACTGTGATCGCAGACGGGCAGGTGACTAATGTGATGATACGACATGACATGCAATGTAGGTCAAGAAACTCTCCGTAAAGGGAAAACCCCACCGAGTCCTCCTCTTTGACACCGCCGGTCAAGGTTTATCCCCCCCCCCCACACACATCCCCCGCCCACCCACTAACGTCACCCCGAACAGAGCGCTTCCGGACCCTAACAAGCTCCTATTACCGTAACGCCCAAGGCGTACTCCTAGTCTACGACATCTCCAACCGCGAAACTTTTACAACAATGGAGTACTGGTTCAAGGAGGTGGAAAAGTATGCCCCCCCGGGTGCCATCAAATGTCTTGTTGGCAGTAAGCTCGACAAGTCCACCTCCTCGCGCATCGTCAGGACCGAGGAAGGGCGCGCACTGGCGGATCGCTACGGCGCCAGCTTCTACGAAGTCTCGTCCAAGACAAGGGAAAATGTCAAGGAGCCGTTCGTCGACACCGTCACCAGGATCGTGGAGACGCCAGAGCTGATGAATGGTGGCGTGGGCGCCCGGAGGGGTACGGCGGCGACCGCCGCATCGTCTGCGGTGGTTACGCTTAACCAGAGGGCGCCACCGAAGAAGTCTGGATGTTGTTAGGTTGGTAACGCAGGGGGGCTGGTTGTTCAGTTTGTGTTCTAGAGGTGCTTGGGAGTTGGGTCGATTGGTATATTTGCTGTACTGGGCTCCTTTCTTCATTACAAGTTCTTGCCTATGATGATGATGTCCTTTTTACACTTTTTTTACGCTTTTTCCCTCGATCTGCCTCGTCTTTCCCCGGTTGACGATGGGACGATTATGACCTCATGACACTCGCTCTCTGTACTAGTATACCCTGCTTTTATAGATATTCCATCCATCATAATCAGTATATCTTACACGGAATTGGAAGATATCTGCTTCCTCTGTTCTGGTCTATTGTGCGTTGGATCTATAACTTACACGATCGGTGGCCCGCGGGTATGTATCATGAGTTAAGGCTGAGGCTTTGGGGGTACTACTACTCTTCCTCTTCGCTCAGGAATTCAATGACAGCTAGATTCCGCCATTTCAGTCCCTGAAGGTAAGAACGGAGAGAAAGGAAAAAGATGCATACCTTCCTTGAACTCATTTGGCTTTTCAGAAATCACTGTAGGCCATCATTAGCATTACTATCGCCAACTATGTATGCCCCACAAATCACCAATTCTCACTCACCCCAATGCCCCGCATCAATGTCCTTCAACCTAAACAGAGGGAAAAACCTCCCGATGACGGGAATGGCCTCATCGGGGACGTACGGGCTCTGCGTCCCGCGCACGAAAAGCGCCTTCTTCTCGAACCGGACCTTATCAGGATGGTAGGCGAAGGCAGCCATGTTATCCAACTCCCTCGCCAACGTCTTCACAGGGATGCGGAACTCGAGGTGGCCACCGTCGCCGCGCACGAGGTTGCGTAAGAGGAATTGCCTGATAGCAATGTCGGACTCCACTTCCGCGAGGATGGCATCGGCTTCTTTGGTTTTTGTGAGGTGCGAATCCTCGATCTTGTGCATCGCGCGCACGTACCCGCCGAAAGAGGAGTGCAGGGCGGCTTCGATGGGGGCGTTGTCGACAGCGATTATGGAGGAGATTAGAGAGGGTTTGCGCAGGGCGATGGTCATAGCGGTTTTAGCGCCCCTGGGGAGGGAGGGGTGTTAGTGCGGGCTTGAGGAGCGGGAGAGGTGGAGGTGGGGGGAGACATGGAGTGACCGATTAGGACGGTTTTAGGTCCTAGTTTGTTTTCCTGGAGGAAGTGCTCTACATCTTCCGCCATGGCTTCGTAGTTATGCTGTGGGGTGTGTGGGCTTTCACCATGGTTTCTGAGGTCCTGTTTTTTTTGTAGTAAAGTTAGAACTTGCCAATGCTGCTGCTGCTGCTGCTGCTGCTGAGAGAGTGGTTTGGGTGCATTACAAGTGTATAGACCGGTCTATTCAAGTCTCTTGCCAATGCCCTGTAGAGAATTAGTCTTTTACTTCTAGTAGTAAGGGTAATAGGGTGGGGTTTTTCCTTACTTACTGATGCTATGGTTGTTCTGCCTCGAGCCAAAAAGCCCATGCATAACTATCAATGGGGAATCGTTTGCCGCCGTCGAGGGGACCGGCGGTGGGTGGAGGTGATAAGCCAGTGGCACTGGCTCTACTTTGGTCGAGTAGGTGCGCAGACGTGCTGCTGAACGAGTGAACCTTAGAAGGTTGGTTTTGGGTATCATGGTAGAGGTGTGTGGGGGGGTGTTAGGAGGCAGAGAAGTTTTACTCGGAAGCAGGACTAAAGACCCAAGTTAAGGATAAAGTGTTGCCAAGCCGCGGAGGAGAGTGGATGAGGGGATGGTGCTCAGGACCTCGGACTTCCCCTTCAACGCCTCACCTCCAACTTCCCTCATCAGGCATCGCCGCGACAAGATACCCACCAAGAATACACTCCCCCCACTCAAGATGGTTATCAACCCCACCAATCTTGCAAAGACTACCCGCGTCTGTCAGTTTCTCTCCACCTACCTCCGCACTGCCCTCAATCTTGATTGAACTAACTGATACCTCCCCGCCACAGCGACCGGTTGGCCGGATGCCCGCTCTCGAGTAATAAGGTCTTATCGGGACTGGCAACGAGCTGTACTACTACCTCCCCCCCCCCCCCCCATCCAACACTGGGATGACTGACTCAGAGTAGGCCCCTGAGATCGTTAAGCAGTACCTACTCCACTTTCCGCCTTCGGCTATCCGTGCGAAGATTCGACAGGAGTTTGAGCGGCATCGTTATGTGCAGCAGTTACCGGTCGTAGATATGCTTATCACGAAGAGTAATATGGAATTGCAGGAGACGATGAATTACTGGAAGCAGATTCCACACATTATGAAGTAAGCTACATCGTTCGTGTAGGTGCTATTTGAGGGGTTATACCTGCTGACGGTATATGGTGGGGGGCCAGATACTTCAGGACAGAACAAGACCCGAGGGCTAAGGCATCCTCAAACTTTATGGATAACTTCCTGGAGGTATACGTCCGGTTAGATTTTACTAATGGTGGTGGGGATACTAATAAATTTGGCAGGGACGCAATTAACCAAACACCTTTCACATGGCCAATACCGTGGGTATTGTGAATGCTTTAATTTATTTCCACGTTTCGTCTGCTGGTGTATATCCTTTACAATTGAGATACAGCAAGGAAATATATGAAGAGGGGGGGCGAAAAGAAAAAAAAACTACATCAAACTAGTGCGCTGTGGAATTATACAAGAGACCTTTTAGCTGCTAAAGTAGCCACACTATATCACCTTCGCTCACCGCTATCCCCGGGTTCCACGAAGTTATCTCCAGCCTCTTTGAACGCATGCGTGATGTGGTCGCAGAGATCAGCAAGGTCGTCTAATCCCTTCATCAATGCATCGTAGGGTCTGGTGTGTTCCCAATACTGAGCTGTAGTAGATGGTCAGCAGAACTCTTGCAATATAATTCCAAGGGCAAGGCGTACGATATATTTGTATACGGATATTCATCTTGTCCTCGGAAGGATGTGGGATTGAGTATCCACAAAACTCAACTTCGGGGCTATTCAGCTCATAAGCTAACGCCCATTCCGAGACGACTCAATGGTTGGGGTTTCTGACATACTTCTTCATGATTATGTATCGTAGAGCATTCCCGAGCGTATGGTCTTCACCGATAATTTCAAATGAAGCGGAACCTTCTTCCTCTCCCGGGAGCTATAATTCAAAGCATTAGCCATACGACAAGAAGTTAGGAATCCGGGGGCGTCTTACAGTCATAATACGAATATCGCTCAACCCCTCGTCCGGCGTAGCAAGCTCGCCGTCGTCTTCCTCCATCCCGCTCAAGATATCTTCGACTTTGGAGTCCATTCTCAATCGCTTGCGTTGTGGATCCTCGGGGAGACTTGTATTAGTAGTAGTTCGCGCAGCTATGATCCCGTAGACGCTGAGGGTGATTTTATTTTTGGTGTAGAAATGGCGGGGTGGGGAAAATCTAAAAAAAATTGAGCCTCAAACCGTTAGTCTAAATACAGTAATCCAACATTACCCTCCTTCTCCTTTAAAGTGGGCCTTGCAGGAACAACCCTAACCCTCCAAGTGTTCACAAATTCCCTTCTCAGCATCCAGAAGAGCTCAACCCCCAAGCCATCCCCCCCCACTGCTCGAGCACTGGCAGACCCTTCACACGAGAAAATTATTACGAAACAACTTGCTATGAAGGCCTCGATATCATGGCTGCTTCTGGCGCTCACAAACTTGCTACTCCCCGTTGGACTGCTACTGTTTGCGAAAGGGTTCTTTCCCTATAAGCCCTTCCTACCAGGGCTCGCGAAATTCGATGGCGAGGAGAGTAGTGCCCCGAGAATGTTCGATAGGGTGGTTTTCATGGTTGTTGATGCACTGAGGAGGTATACCGCCTTCAACTAAGTTTCACCGTTTCGAAGCTAGAGCTAATGTATCCCGCTGTCAGTGACTTTGTGTTCTCGGAGGAGTCGGGCTTTGAATTTACGCAGAGGTATAACGCGTTTTCAGGAGATTAGGCTTGTTTAAGCTTCCACGGTATATAGGGGGTAACTTTTAGCTAGTTTGATATCTTCCGGCTCCGCAATTCCCTTTACAGCGCACGCTACTTCACCAACTATCACTATGCCTCGTGTGAAGGGACTCACTACCGGCTCGGTCCCTGGTTTCTTGGATGTAATACTCAACTTTGCCGAGTCCGACTCTGCCACTACTTTAGCGTCTCAGGACAACTGGTTAGCGCAGATTGTGAATCGTGAGGGAAAGCTGGTAATGTACGGTGACGACACTTGGGCCAGACTCTTTCCAGGCATGTTCACTAGGTCGGACCCCACGTCCAGCTTCTTCGTGTCAGACTTCACCGAGGTGGACAACAACGTTACGAGGCACATTGATGACGAGCTACAGAGGAACGACTGGGAGGGCATGATTATGCATTATCTCGGGGTGGATCATATTGGACACAAAGCGGGGCCTAAAAGCCCGAATATGGTCCCCAAGCAACAAGAGATGGATGGAATAGTCAAGAAAATATTTTCTGCCATTGAGGAAGAGGAGCACTTGAAGAACACTCTGTTCGTGTTGGCTGGTGATCATGGAATGAATGATGCGGGGAATCATGGCGGTTCTGGGCCCGGTGAAACGTCGCCGGCTCTAGTTTTCATATCCCCAAAGTTCAAGAAGAGCTTTAGTGGGACGAAATGCCCAGCTGAATTTAGGGAGGATTTCGACTACTATACAACCGTAGAGCAGAATGATGTTGTGCCCTCATTGGCGGCCCTATTGGGGCTCCCGGTCCCGAGAAATAACTTGGGAGTTTTGATACCTTCGCTTTTGCGTATGTGGAATGGTATGTTAGGTGCCCAAGGCATGCGTAGGTTAGTGGGAAAGTATTGGGGCACGATAAAAGTTCTGGATCAGTGATACAAGTATTCATGACACTTCCAATCTATCCCAGTGCTTTCCTCGCCAATCTATAAGATCAAAGAAAAGACTGACATGGCTAAAGTGGAGGATAGGATATCACTCGCATTGGCAAATGCCAAGCAATTGCTCACTATTGTCAAGGCTACTCATACGGACTTTGACAGGCAACGCGCCAGTTCCATTGATTGCAAAGACGTGGGAGATGATGTGGATGAATTGGCTTGTCTCTGGAATAAATCAGTTTCCTCCCAGTATTTCATGGAGGGGAAGGAAAATCCAGAAGTCGCTCTAGCCTCACTCCTGAAGGTACGATAATACTCCATCTGTCATACAGGCGCGCGCGCTCATAAACCGGAAGTTTACTGCCAAATGCCAAGACGTCCTCTCATCAGCTTCGAGCAATTACGACATCAACCTGATGGCCACGGGCATAACATTTGTCTTGCTCGGGTTCCTATGCTCATTGATCGGCTTTGTCCCAATCTTGGAAAAGTCCCGTCTCGCCAACGTGATGTTTTTCGTAATGGTGATGGCCTACACCGTTATGATGTTTGCTAGCAGTTATGTTGAAGAGGAGCACAACTTCTGGTACTGGGTGGCGTCGGGGTGGTTCTTCCTTCTGGCCTTGAGAGTGTATGTATCCATGCTCTCTGGACAATGACAAAGACTTACAAAAAGCGAATAGCCAGCGAACAAGCAACGGCGATGCGTTCCGCATATCCCTCATAATTCCAATACTTAGGATTGCCCGTCGGTGGAACCAAACGGGGCAAAAACATGCCGGGGCATCAGACATTACCAAAGACTTTCTATCGGAGAATGTAAATTTGCTTTGGTTCCTTGTGCTATTTGCATATACCGACATGTTCAGCCGTACCGTTAAGAGCACATTCAGAAATATACCTGGTCGGGTCGCTGGGTTCATATTCGGGTTCTCAACTATCGGCGCAGCACTCACGTTTAAGCTTCGTTTTGCGGCGCAGGACACGCCGGACTTGATAGCGAACTGGCTAAAGCCTTTAGCATTGTGTATTGAAGAGCTAGATATGTCGCTTGTAAGCCTTGCTCGAACAACCTTCATTTCCCTTAGCACAATAATCCTCTACACAATCCTCTTCGAAACCCGAAAGAAGGGTCCAAACGGTAACCTTCCCTTCCCTTCCCTCCCGATGTATACCAAACAACCACTGACATAACTCCCCCCAGTAACCCACACAATCTCAACAACCCTTCTAACTCTCCTCCCAATCCTGCTAGCCACCCAAACCAAACTCCTAAACATCCCCCTCCTCCACCTCCTAACCCTAACAATCCGCCTCCTCTCCGCCTCCTCCCGCCTAACCTCCACAGACCTAACCCTCTCAACCCTAATCCTTTCCCACTTCACATTTTTCGCTTACGGCGGTGCAAATGCCATTTCTTCGGTAGACTTATCAAACTCGTATAACGGCGTATCCAGTTATTCCATCACGACCGTGGCCCTCTTAACCTTCGTGTCGAACTGGATCGGCCCCATATACTGCAGTTCCGCTGCTACAGTCGCCATCATCGCTACTGCGCGCAAGTGCGATGATAGGGTGGGGTTGAGAAGGCACTTGATGTGCCTTAGTCTCTTCTGCTGCGCCGCGACGGGCGCCGTCATGCTGGCTTGTACGGTGCTGAGAGCGCACTTGTTCATCTGGACCGTGTTCTCGCCAAAGTATTTGTTTGCCATGGCTTGGGTTGTTTGGCACTTGGGTGTTAATTTGCTGCTGGGTGGGGTGTTGGTTCTGGCGGGGAGGGTAGGGTTGAAGTAGGTAAGGTTTAATATTATGATATACTTGTAAGGATTGGGGAATATCGGTGGATTGGGAGGCGTTGGATTAATTTTGTTTTGTTTTGTTTGTCTTGCTTTGATTTTGATTTCTTTGCCCGTCAGGTTAGACCTAGAGTGATAGGGGATGATACACTGATCAATAATTGGTTATTCTATAATAATAACATGAGCCCTCCCGGAGGCTAAACTCCAAGCTGTGTTATACCCTATCCAGCGCCTTCATTGCACTGTGCTGTACATGCAGATTCACAACATTCACGTTCATGGAGAATCACTCGATAAGAACCCCACTTTCAACGGACCTGTGAATTAGGGAATTCAATGGCAGGAACTCACAAGCACGATTGGCTAAAAGAGACCAAGGGCACAAGCCCCAAGCCCTTCCCAAGCAGGTTACCCAAGCCCCGCCATGAAAAAAACCACACACCCAACACCCTCCTCTCCCCTTTTCCGACTAGCCCCCATACACCTTCCCAGCAGCCCCCTCCGCATACCCCTTCTCCCTCTTATTCCTCCCCTCAACATACTCCGCAACGTACCCCGGCGCCTCCCCGCCAACCCCCTCCCCACCGGGGACCGGACAACCCATCGCCTCCCAAACCGGAACGACACCAGTCCACACCCTCCCCGTGATCTCCCCCCTCTCAACATCCTTCCGGTCATCGCTCGGACCACCTGTCCTAATCTTCGCACTGGCACTGCTAATAACAACCCTCAGCACGCTAGTGCTCTTCAGCTCGGCCTCGTCGGGGGGCACGCGCGTCCCCAGCCAGCGCCCCGGGAGCACGCTCTCGGTGACGAGACGCATGGCGTAGATCTTCTCCTCCACGTCCTCCACCAGCGTTGCCGTACCATGGAGGATGGCGGAGCGGTAATTGTACGAGTGCGAGTTGGGCGTTAGCGAGAGGACCAGGCCGTCGAGCTTTGTGGCTGCGATGCACACGGGGATGCCCTCCTGGGTGGGGGAGTTGCGGGAGAGGTTCATTAGTCGGCTGGAGACGTAGCCGTGGAGGTAGCAGTCCAGCGCTTCGGATTCGTCGGAGCTTGGGTGCGTGAAGGAGCCCATTTGGCCGATCATTGGGAGAATTGTGGGCAGTTGGGGGGAGGTTGGGTCCTTTGGGTTGCTGGGGGTTAGGAAGGAGACGTGCAGGACTGAAGTTGTGTTTACTATACTGTGGATTGTGGTTGTGTCGTAGTGGGCTTGGGTTTGAGGGGAGCGGGGGGGGTTAGTGGTTGTTGGTTCTTAGCCGGGGTGGACGATGGGGATACCTCTATTGTTGTACCTGTTGACTTTGTTGGCTGATGTCTTTGGGTAGCTGAGTTCGTTTGGCATCTTGGTGGCAGTTTTTGTTGTTTCGAGATTGTTGCGAGATTGTTTGTGGTTCGTTGAGATGAGAGAGACCTCATTACTGTATATCCTGCGCCAGTCACGAGCTCGTTGTAACTCAAACAAACCACGTGCGGATATAGTAAGAAGCTCGACAATCTACCCGAGCATCCTGAACCCCTGACGGGGAAATAAGACCTTAGTCCAGCAAGTATACATAATATAAAGTTATTTTATCGATAAGAGGAGTGCGAGGCCACCCAACCAAACTCAACTGATTCTTGATGCGATTGTTAGATCATTCAAGCAAATTGTTAGACGCCTCAATTGGGGTCCGACTCAAGAGTAAAAGTATACAGGAAGGAGCAACACAATGGAGCGCCATGGTCAAGTCTAGAACCGCAATTTCTCGCCCAAGATATATAATATCATGACTAGAAAACGTATTATTAGAATGCCCAGTCTCAATTCTACTCTATTTCCGCAAAAAAAACAAACAAGAAAAGCACAATCTATCGAATACAGAAAGGCAACCCCAACCTCCTTTCACCTGTATGATACAACACAGTACCGTGTTAGGTAGATGGACGAACGTCCAACAGAGAAAGCAAAAAAAAAAAAGACCAACACCCCATTTTAGATACACCTCCAGTCTCAGCGACCTTCCATATTAAGAAAGGATTGGCTGGGTGCTATTTATTCTTACTCGTAGCATTCATCGAGTTCTTCCGATTCTGCATCACCTCTTCTTTCTTCGCCAATATTTCTCGTTGTATATCCTCAATCTCTTTCATAGGGTCATCGGGAAGGCCAAGTGCCCCTCCGCGGAAATCGCTAGCACTCGGCGATTTGCGTGACCCCTCAGAAGTCGCAGCCCTCCCAGCCTTTGCCTTCAACTTTCGATTAATCCAAGCCTTTCCAGGCGAATTAAAGAATAGCACAGAGAGAAGGATGCCAATATGAACAAAGAACTATCAAGTAAAATAAAAACACGGTCAGATGCCGACCCAGGGACATATAGGTTCGATTTCACTGACCTTAACTCGTCCCCACAGTATGAGGGAGTTCTTGAAGTCCAAGATGATGAACGGTGCGACAGTGTAGGAAAACCCAATTTGTGTCGCTAGAAGACCGAAGACATCATACGCCCTCTTGTACTTACCGGGTGTCTTTCCGTCCGGTTCCATAAAGAAGGGTCTAATATGACGCCGAAAATCTGCATGCGAGACCGTTAGAGGTCGGATAGTCTACCATTGGTAGGACAAATAACATACATTTAGCAACCGTTTGGACAAACGATCCCGTCAAGAACGTGAGGTAATACCCGGGAGATATTCCATGCCAAATGGCTGCGTATTGATTAGCTCAGCTCCTCATATGAATCCTTGGAAACTCTTCATACCTGATGTCCCAAAGGTAGCTAAAGAGCTTCTAAATCCTGGCCTCTTTCCTTTTGGTGTCACTCTCAGATACACGTAGTTCTTTAACCATTTGTTTGTGTTCATGTTCCAAGACTCAAGGTAGGCTCTTGAATTCTCCGCTGTCTCGAGTGCCCAGGGGTCAACATTTGTCAAACGATCCCAGCGAGGCTTCTTATTCTCATCAAGGCCATTGTACCCCAAACCGGAGAGTATACAAGCACCCTCAGTCAGGTACCAAGCACCATAGTATTTGAGACGTTCGGTGAAACCCAAAGCGTATATATACCAAATCCTACGGCCGCAGTCAGCTCTCGATTCACAGTAATTTAGAAGAGAACATAATTACCTTCTGGGAACCGAATACCCCAAAAATCCATCACCTAGAGCAAACTCAGCTTTGTACCAGCCAGAAAACTTCATAAAAGCAGCAATCCAGCCCAGCCCACAAACAGCTTTCCAAATCGCTGGACGGTGGCTCTTGGGAATTTTCCTCTTTCGCCTTGTGTTGCCTTTAGCCGCACCGGGAGTTGTGACGTCAAACATAGTACAGTCAATCCACCTCCGGTATTCCGCAAAGTCAAATGCAGGTCCGGCGAACAAGGACGGGAAAAACAGCTGCCGGCAGATTTAATACAAGTGATAAAGAGCAGTCCAACAATAAAACTCACCACATACGCAGTGTAGTCGAGGAGACTGGGCATCACCGGCAGGGCTCGGTCTTTCTGGAAGGCCGATAAATCCTGGAATCACGAGTCAGTTTCTGAGTGAGCAAGCTGTTGGCAGGAACAAATAATCCATACTTTCTCGGGCAATTGACCATCATGTACTGACCAACAGAATGCCGTCAACTAGAACACCAAAGCCATAAGTCTCTACCCCCTCCAAAATTCCCCAAATCCCAGTCGACCAACCTTCATGACCATAACCATTTGCGCCCCAGTAACATCCACAACCCCAGGGATCCCATGCAACTCCCGCGCGATATGCGATATGAGCATGTGCCCCATCAAGTACACAAAGGCAATCCAAGGCATATACGGTCCTTGAACAAATTTCGCAATAGCATACGCTCCACCTGCGCTAACACTAAGAGTCCGTAGCCCACTCCATAGGTCGAAAACCCCAACCATGTAAAACAGCGAAACTCTATTCATTCATCACCCATCAGCGACCGTCCCTCTCCCCAATCATCCTCGCTAGCGAAGTCCCATACCCAATCATAAAGAGGTTCTTCTTCGCAGGCTCCGCATCAGGTAACCGTTTGAGGACGCCAGCGAACGGGTAGGATAATAAAATGGTGAAAATAAGCTTCACTACACCCTCATAAATGTTAGGGAGACAAATTTCTCTCAAAAAAAGGCTTTGGGAAGACCTAAGCCATACAATCGTCCTTAGGCGCACCCACGGCATCTTGCAGCCAAATAAAAGCTAGGGCAAAGGTCAGAAATTGCAGAAAGCAAAATTGTGAGGCTAGACAAGGAGAGAGAAATAAGGCTCACGGTAGTCTATGAATGGTATCATAGCGACAGCATGTAAGTTAATTGTGGTAGTCTCGAAACAAGGGATAACCTTGAGGAAGGTAAAGGGGAAGATGCAACCTCCAGGATGACGAAGGTAGTGTCTGTTAGCTTGCTTGAAGATCATATTATGTCAGCCGTCCTCAGTTTCCACGTGGGGCTGTCATGTGGTATCACTCGCTCAACATTGTCAACAACCCCATGCCAGAGGCCATGTGCTTCCACTCAATGAATAATTGGACGCAGTGCTCTATGCAATGTTACCACACTTGAAGCACAATTGAGCATACGACAGCTTCAGATCAGACAAAGTCACAACCGAGCCTTAGGATGAGCTCTGATACCAACGAAATGGTCATCCATCCAACAGCTTCGATATCGACCACCCTGATGTTACGTCAGTAATTTGGGTTGAATCATCTGTACGGTACTGGGCGTCTGAAACCGGTCCTCGCCAGGACCAGTAACAAACCGGCCAACGACAACGGAACTTTCAGAGAAAAACTCTCTATAATCGAATACCCTTTATTTCTACGGACCCTACTTTTTGATAAATTAAATATCGGTTAAAAACGGTAAGAGAAGCATTTCAAAAAAAAAGCGAGCGCGCACCTACAAATTTGTGCTAAGGCGCCGCTTCTTCCTTTGTATGTATTACTAAGCGAAAAGTAAGTGACCAGGAGGGCCGGTTTTTGGTGCCGGCACTGGGTGGGCTACTCTTTAAAGCAGCAGGCGATAAAGCAATCGTAGAAATACGGTATTTCGTTTTGAAAAATATTTAAACTACGAAACACGGGGATAACACAGCCGGACACTATCAGAGAAAGAAGAAAGGAACAGGGTTATAAAATAAGATGGACATAAATGTCCACAGAACGCGCAGCCTCCCGTACAGCACCGCCGACACCGCACTTTATTCCGTTACAACATGCAATTCACATCATAGCAAAACAAAAACCCGGATGTGGTTCGCTCGAAAAAATGCACAAAAAATTGAAAAGCCTTCGCATAACAACTTTTCAATTGCTCTCCCTACTACTCCCGCCATTTTGCTGCCCCCATCTCAAAACAACCCTTCAGAGTTGAAAAAAAAAGGAAATAACCGTCCACCCATTCTCCTTAGCAACTGTATTAAGATATTGACCTTCCAAGAACCTTGAATTTGTACCCGACTGGTCCGAAATTGTTTGTTTAGAAGCACCTAGAATGTGTCAGTGTATCGGTCCATGACAAGCATTCGGGGAAGATATTATGAACATACTTGCGGTGGACGATAGAAGGTCCGCTCTCATCGTACTCTTGCTTTGAGATCCACATTTGCTGGAAGGTGGAGAGGGATGCAAGGATAGATCCTCCAATCCAGACAGCTATTGAAAATTAGTTAGGTAACCTCCCATTATACGATAGTAGGGGACCTACAGTATTTCCTCTCTGGGGGAGCAATGATCTTGACCTTCATCGAAGAAGGAGCAAGAGATGTAATCTCCTTCTGCATACGGTCGGCAATACCAGGGTACATAGTAGTACCACCAGACATGACAATATTTCCATAGAGATCCTTACGCACATCGACGTCACACTTCATAATGGAGTTGAAGGTGGTCACGTGGATACCTCCAGACTCAAGACCAAGGACTGAAGGCTGGAAAAGAGCCTCAGGAGCACGGAACCGCTCATTACCAATGGTGATAACTTGTCCGTCAGGAAGCTCGTAAGATTTCTCCAAGCTAGATGACTGAGCGGCAGTCTGGATCTCCTGCTCAAAGTCAAGAGCAACATAGCAAAGCTTCTCCTTGATGTCACGAACAATTTCACGCTCCGCAGTGGTGTTGAAAGTATAACCGCGCTCGGCAAGAATCTTCATCAGGTAGTCGGTAAGATCACGTCCGGCCATGTCAACACGAGAGATAGCGTGTGGGAGCGCAAATCCTTCATAGATGGGGACAACATGGGTGACACCATCACCAGAATCCAAAACAATACCGGTGGTACGACCAGAAGCGTACAGGGAAAGCACGGCCTGGATGGAGACGTAGAAGGCAGGTGCATTGAAGGTTTCGAAAACAATCTGAGTCATCTTCTCACGATTGGACTTGGGGTTGATAGGAGCCTCAGTCAAAAGGACAGGGTGCTCCTCTGGCGCTACTCTCAACTCATTGTAGAAAGTGTGATGCCAGATCTTCTCCATGTCGTCCCAGTTTGTCACAACACCGTGCTCAATAGGATATCTTAGAGTGAGGATACCACGTTTGGATTGGGCCTCATCTCCGACATAGGAGTCCTTTTGACCCATACCAATCATGATACTGAAACACAACAAAAACTCTTGTCAGTAATTATCCCATCCTCGTATAAAAAAAGGTTGGTGCGACGTCGCATTTTTGGTGGGGATATCCCGTGACCGCGGGGCATCGAGGCAAAAAAAGAGAAAAAGCAACAAAAAAAAGGTCGGAGAATTGGGGAAACCATACCCATGATGACGAGGACGTCCAACGATGGAGGCTATAAGAATGTCAATAATCTCGAGTTGTGCAATAGATAGCGGGGTACTAAATAGTCCCACCAATTCAAAATCAATATAGACAAAGGTACTTACGAAAAACGGCTCTGGGAGCATCATCTCCAGCGAAACCGGCTTTGCACATACCGGATCTATCAAAGGTTATCAGTATAAAGCTGCGGCTGAATTTACCAGTGTAAAGAATTGCTTACCCATTGTCAATAACGAGCTGAGGGTTTCAGATTGTGACGTTAGCTAGGTTTCCATACTACAAGGCAACAACCCCACTTCAAGTTTCCCAGGAGCAAGAGGACCGGGGAGAGATCAAACATACGGCGGCAACTTCGTCTGTAGAGAGTGAAAGCAGTTAGCAATTATACCCCTCTACCAAAAACAAGTATTCTCCAAGTATTAAAGTTGATAGTGAAAGGAGGAGTATATCGGAGGAATATTCACTGACCTTCCATGGCGGTTGGTAAGAAAGGTCTAGTTGATAAAAAAAACTAAGGAATTCGTAAGACGTGATAAGCTCAAGGGAGGACTTTTGAAGTAGCAGGGGGGTCTGTCTACTCTCAGATGGAGTGGGTGGATGGGAGGTTTTTGTAGATGGGTGGAGATGTTGACAGTCGGGAGGGAAGGGGGAAGGAGAAAAGAAAGAGGAGGAGAAGGGCCACACACACAGCCCATGGTCCACGACGCTCTGTTCCCCTGCCACCCCCAAAAAAGAACCCTATATCCTTGGCATCAATTTCTTGGCATAGAAACTAGAGATTTTCCTTACCCAGTTATGATACTAGAAAAGGCAGACAAATTTCTTCTTTAGGCTCAAGAATGTTAGGTCCAAGTGCTGACGCGCAATTCTAACTGGTCAGCATTCGCCGCCACCCTGCGCTCAACTATTTTTGGATTCTATGGTGGAAGCGCGACCATAAATCCAGCTGTGTAGACCGGACCATCAGTTACTTGTATCAGCCTGGCTTGACCTGACAAGTTTACCATGGTACCGATTGTAGAAACTTTTCTGAGGGAGTATTTGGTGACCTAGCCGACACTACGGACTCCTCAGTGTCGCCGCAAAAGGCATGATAACGGATACGCGTTCACCCCAACCATCCCGACTTCCTTGGCGTTAGGTCAGACTTTAGTATAGCTAGACATCTATGATATGGGTACAAAGGACCAACCGAGGAGCTTCTTTGTTTGGCAACGTCAAAAACATTCGTTACGCGGCCACTCGCGCTATTTTCTCATAATAGAATTCATCCTCTATGCCTAGAATCAGATCTGGTAGAGACGAAGGGCTCGGGGTTCCCACAGCTTACGATGACAGCACTATAAGGCTCATTTTATCACACATGTAGCCTTGGAAGCTGTACCGTATAATCTGGCAAAAGTCGGATTGGAGCTAAAGCGAAACTAAGGCAACCGAACCAACAGGAGAGCTCTAAGAAGGCGAATTCGCCACAGTTTAAACATATAGGCCGCTGTGGTTGGTCAGGTTCAAGAAGATCCTCACTAGCGCCAGTCCGACTTTTGCCAGATTATACGGTATAATACCATTATAGGTGTTTCAGTGATAATACCCGACGACGCAACATCATCTCGTCCCCCCCAGATTACGTTACACCAACTAGTGACACGAATAGGGCTACGAATGGCTTCATAATTACTATTATACTGTATCACAGTCCACGATTAGAGTAGCCCAACATCTACTCTAATTACAGCGTTCTAAATACCTTCAGCAAGATGTATACCTGCTGCTGCTTTGGCCCCCACATTATCCCTCAAAATACTACTCGTCACAGGCAAGAAGTTCCCGGAAACGAGGGTTTGCAAACTATATGGCAAAAAGCATGCGCAGACCTGAGTGTCCATACCGACTCACGGCCCATAGGAAAAACTTGGCAGCAAGGCAGTCGCCTGCCGAGACGCTATCTACTTGTGCCAGAAGTCCATGATATCAATCAAGGCTCTTGCTAGGAGTCAGGGGTTCTGCATCGATTTCCCTTGTTGGGACCTATGCAACGGAGAATAGAGTTGCGACGACCTCTACCCTTCCGGGGAGGCCAAGAACTTCGGAGTCACTTCGAAATTCATTCGCCCTCTATTGCGTCGGGCTAGAATTTCTAGATCTAAAGCACACGTACCCCTAACGACCAGTATCAAAATATGTCATATACCGAGTGACAGTCCATGATCTCTCAAGGCCACATCGGCCTGTTGATTATTTAGCAAAAGATGAGGAGGAAGGAATGACCTTGTGAACCAATCGAGACAAAATAGTCGTGTCACAGAAACTGGGAGAAAAAGCCGTGAGTGCAATATCTGACGAGGCAACCATGCCAGACGAGAGTTAGGGGTTACAAATAGGTAAACTATGTTGCGAGAATGCGAGAAAGGTGGGTTCATCTCCTCTGTTCACGCTGATATTGAAACCCGTTCCCATATGCGAGCCCAATACACAATTTCTATAGACCTTGTAGTTTCCGATGCAGATAATTGGTGAGTTGCTCATGGTGTGAACAAGGGTGACCCTTCTAACCTTCTCTCAGCATAACCACCTGTCTCTCTTTAAACGGCAGAGCCATGGATCCATTCAAATTCTAGCCCTGACCTTTTTGTCGTTTTCCCTCCAAGGCAGTATTACCCTGAATCACAAAAGACTTATTTGGAGGTAGGTGCAGGGAGTCGCCCCACCCAAAGGCAGCTTCCTTCTTTCAAACTCTCAAAATCTACGATCCTAACTCCCCTAAACAAGAAGCGTTTCTTATTTGCCGCTTCTTGACACACAAACAACCTATCCTCGCCTCCCGGTCCCACATGGCGCTGCTGACCGGCCACCGCCCTGGCTTGCCTTGGATATTATAACCGGATGCCCGGACATTTCACCTCGCATACCTCTAAAACTAAGGAACGATCATCATGCACTGCAAGAGCCTTTCTATATCCAGCGGCTAAAGCCTGTCGATTGGCACTTTTGTCAAGTCGGTAAAGTTTTGCTTGAGTAACACCCCTTGAAATAGCTCACAAGCCTACCCCTACTCACAACAATTCCTCGTTGGTCAAACGGGCGAGAGCTAACCTAAAGGAATCTGTGAAACTAGTGGGTTGCGAGAACGATATGTGATATACTCTGAGTTCGCTGGGGAGAGCTGTCGCTGCGGTGGTCGGGTGATATTGGCCACATGAGGTGGAAGCCAAATACGGTGTTATGATTTCTCAAGCTGGGTTTGAGAGTATAGGCCCTTTTCTGGTCGGGGAAGCCCGGGATATGATATACTCGATCGCAGCGCACTTAAACTAGGAAAAAAGTGAAGAGCCCACCCAAGCGCTTTCTAAAGCTAGGTTAGGCAGTGGTGCCCTAGAGATATGTGGGCACCACTAGCAAAAGCAAGCATGACATTCTCGAATTCCACAGGCGGATAAGCACACATCCACCCTCACATTTACAGTAACGAGTACTGGGTTCTCACTAGTACAACCATTTTTGGTATACCCCGATCTCAGAGCCATCTTGTCTTCGGTTCCCAAAGCACGGACCTCAGCTTGGTGCCAAACTCTTGCTTTTATTTATGGCTTGCTGCGCTGTCAACGCTTTCACTGTGCAGGCAAAGTGATTGAGGCCAAATATTAGTGGATTAACTCCACTCCCTGGCACTGAGATTGGTGGTGCTATTGGAAGCCGCCTTACACGCCATACTCGGCCAACTCTGGCGTTCATTTACACTGTTGGAAATGGCAATTTAATGGCCGCACTTGATGAGGGATTTGCCCGCACTCTGTGTCCACTGAGGTATACGTACGCACTAGTCAAAGGATGCGCAAGCTCTGAAAATGTCCTCGCCCTCCTTATTTTCCCCCCTTCGTACCTTTGCTCGCTTCATACCTTCCTTCCTGTACACAACTTTCCTCAAGCCTTTCCTTTCATCGAGTTATCATCAATCAATCATGATCTTCTTCTCCACTTAAGCGGTTTCAGCCCACTGCGTAAAATCCTCAACGTAAATCATTACCTCCGCAGCCCAGATTTTTAACATACACGGAACGAGCGCCTCCGAGTGATATTATATGATCCTGGGTTAGGGTTCTTGTCGGGCCTTTTACGATCATGGTGGGGCAAAGGAGGGAAAGACCGAATTGGCGGGGTTACAGACTGCCAAAACAAACACAAACTCTTGGATGACTTGAGCAACTAATTGCATAGGCTTAGCGACTTAACGTTATTGAAATAGAGCCTCTTGCAAATCTAAACACTGTAAAATATACGCTTTCGAGAATGCTCCTCCAGGGTCCATTGGCTTCCAGCGGCTTCTAATTTCCGTCGTCATTACACCACAAGTTTCTAATAACTTTTCCTGATGCCCCTACCCTCATCCACAAACGCCTTCCGCTCAGCAACCCATTAAAACGTGAAATACCGAATACCCGAAACCACTTCAACCCGCCTTCCTGCAAATAGCCTCCACAGCACCTTCATCATGTCGGACATGGCTAAGCTCCTTTCGTGGGGAATCGAGAATTCGGCTCCCTCGGACGGCCCGAACGCAGATAATAGAAGGACCGAATTGGTACTTCCCACCCTTCTCATTATCCCCTCGCGAAACTATACGCTAACTATGACAAAAACCAGGACCCAGCGCTTCTAGCCCAACTCTTTGGTGCAGATGTCAAAGACGACAGCGTTCTCATGCGCGAGGCACTGGAAGCAATCCAAGACCCTGAAGTCACCCTCGAAAACAAAGAAATCGCCTTCGACAACCTCGAAATGCTCGTCGAGAACTTGGACAACGCCAACAACCTCGAGAACCTCAAGCTCTGGCCTCCCTTGATCGCACAGTTATCGGTACCCGAGCAGCAACTCCGCTTTATGGCGGCTTGGTGCATCGGGACTGCCGTCCAGAACAACCCAAAGTCTCAGGCGGCCATGTTCAAGCATGGGGGTGTAGCGAAGATTGTCGATCTAGTGCTTAGAGATCCGGAAGAGAGGGTTAGGACCAAGGCGGTTTATGCACTCAGCAGCCAGATCAGAAATGAAGAGGGATCGCTGAAGGCTGCCGTTGAGTTGTTACCGGAGGAGATCCTAGAGAGGGGGAAGCACGAGTATCGGGCGGATGATATGGAGGCTATTGATGAGTTGGTGAAGGCTCTAAGAGAGAGGACTAAGAAGGTTATTAGTGCTTAGGGAATGTCTATGACTTTCTTTCTAAGGGGTTCCAGCGGCTGTGGTTGCAAAAAGGTTCCTTCTTTTTCTCTTTTATCTCCTTTCTCTTTTTTCTTTTCTCTTGCTATAGACATTCGCATTCCCAATACAAAAGTAATCTCATACTGTACACTTTCAAATATCCCGGTTGCGAATACCGCAGGATAATACCGGTATGATACGGGTACGAGCGCCCATTCCCAGGAACCTAGGTTATATCCTCTTGACCGCAAGGTTCACAGCTCACGCGAAAAGCAAAAAAAAAAGGGTTCGAGGCTCTAAACTGCGGCACCTCGCTTGGACCCGACCCGACCTCAACCTCCGCTTCGCCTCACCTCCCACCTCAACTCAACAACCTCACTGCAGAACACATCAACAAGCAACTTTGCCACCACCACCACCTCCATCAGGTTCCTTCTCAACCGACACAGTTACCCACCTCCATCCACTCTCTTAGAAAAAGAGAAAGAGAAAAGAATAAAAAATAATACCCGAGGCGAAACAGCCATGCCCCCAATCCGCACCAGTCGAAACCGCAAACCACCTCCAGAAGGCTTCGATGACATCGAAGACACCCTCCTAGAATTCGCCAACAAAATGAAAGACGGTAACCCTCCCCCTCCCCCTCCCCTCCCACCTCCGAAAAAAATAAAAACTAATAACCCATAATCACCAGCGGAAAATGCCCCCCACGAAGGCAAGCGTAAAAACGAGAGCACCTGGGCCATCTTCCAGATCTCGCACCAGCGCTCACGCTACATCTACGACCTCTACTACGACAAGGAGGCCATAAGCAAGGACCTCTACAACTGGCTACTGAAGCACGGCTACGGCGACGCGAACCTCATCGCCAAGTGGAAGAAGCAGGGTTACGAGAAGTTGTGCTGCCTGCGCTGCATACAGGCCAAGGAGAATAACTTTAATGCTACGTGCATCTGTCGCGTGCCGAAGGCTAGGCTGGGGAAGGAGCAGGCGGTCGAATGTGTGAGTTGTGGGTGTCGGGGGTGTGCTTCTGGGGATTAGACAGAGAGAGAGAGAGAGAGAGAGAGAGGAGAGGGGGCAATTGTGGGGAATGTAATGTGTATTATAGCTTGTTTTTTTAAAAAAACTTTTACTTTTCTTATCACACGTAGGATACGTTATATTGTCCGCCTCGAAATGATTATGGTCCCAACTTTTTTTTTCCTTTTTTTTTGAAAATAAAATAAAATAAAAGGGAACGCTGTTCATCCATACCATACCTCTGCCCCCCACAACCTCCACACTCGACCAACATTTCTTCACAACCCACAAGAATTCCCCATACCGGTGTTTCTCATCCCCCATTCCCACTCCCATCCCATTCCCATCCCACTTCCACCCCATTCCCATTCCAATCCAAGTTCACGAAAAATCACACCACCACCACCACCACCACACAGCAGAAGACAAGACAAGACAAGACAAAACAAAAAAAACAAAAAACAAAAGGCGAACGGGGACCACTCCTCCTAATGCTAGAGAACTATAATATTATTATATAGCAAGTAAATACTATAATAAATTCAACCTTCCTACTCCCAACTCTCCAAGTGGGCAAGCGAGTGGGTTGGATGAGCGAGTAATCAAGTAAATAAGTAAATAAATAAATGGAACAGACTCCTAGCCATCCACCCTTTTCCAAAAAAGTCCAGTTCGTAATGAATTTTGGCTATATACTATACTATACTATACTATACTATACTACACTATCGGTACAGTACGCTGCTCCATCCGCAAGTGTCAAGTGCTAAAGTAAGTCTAGTAAGTAGGAGATAATATATGATCAGACTCACTACCATCCTCCACCACCACCACCAACAATTCGTACAAGGAAAATAAAAGTAAAAAAAATAGACAGATAAAATAAACGTAGGATAAATACGACACTACGCAAAGCTTGGACAAAAAATAATAATAAAAATAGACAACGAATCCCGCTATGCACTTTTCAATACCGTACCATACCATACCAACCATCGAACCAGGAACAAGCCAACCAACCAACCAAGCAAATAAATAAAATAAAAACAAGAAAATAAAAACCAATAAAAAACCTCCATGCGTGGTCTTTCCGTGGCGGGTAGAAAGATGGAAGGAATAAATCGCATAGAAGGCGCACGACGGTCAAGGAAATTACAGGTTCAGTTAAAGGTTGCAGTAATCACAGGTGAGAAGAGAGGGTGCGAGGGGTATTCGCCCGTGAGATAGGATAGGATGGAACAATGATAATAATGATATAAGGACAAGACAGAGAGCCACCCAGACAGACAGGCAAAAACAATTGTTGGAAGTATCACAAGATCCAAGAAAGGGATACAGACACACAGCACAGACAGGCACACGGACAAATAGATAGATGGAAAGAAAAGAAAAACACCCCCACCAGACCGATGAACCCCAGGATTTGATAAACGACGAAATAGGAGATAACGAAAAGAAAAAGAAAAAGGGTATGAGACTCTCCTTCTTGTCTTAAGGAGAAGCGGAAGAGGGACGGAAGGGAAATACACACGCCTGAATAGATATATGATGATGCCTTCTTATCTTAGCCTTCGGTTGTTGGTCATGGCATCATCAGGGTCGTGACGAGATGAAATGGAGTGGAATGGAGTAGGGTGAATGAGGAAGAATAGGAGTGATAAAGCAGATAGAAGAACGAGAGGAGGAATAAGTGATAAGGATAATAAAAGGTGAAAGAGAAAAAAGGACAAAAAGGAATCGCTCCATGTTACTTTTTTTGCCCCCAAAATGCCCGCTCCAAATAGAAAAGACATTCCGTCGTTTCAGTCGTAAACACATATCAACTACTTTTCAACCAAAAAAGGTCATCATGTTACTATCAAAAGTCCGTAGTATGACTCCTCCCCAGGTCTGGTCTCCCGGGCGTCGACGGTGATCCGAAGCCGTCAGTAGTAAACTTCTCATAACCACTCTTCATGACGCCAAAGACGTCCACGCCGAAGACATCCGGGGGCTCGAGGAAGCCTTCGCCGAGGAGGTCCGCGGAGCGTAAACCACCGTCGTAACTCCTCCGTACTTCCCGCCTCTTGTCCGCTCGTTTGTCAGGAGATCCGAAGCACGCTCTCGAAACAATGGTTTCGATGTCGTCTGGTGCATTGCTGTCGCTGTTGTCCATGGCGGAGCTGCCAGACGTGAGCTCTGCGAAGGCGCCCCAGGGATTGTCCTCCAGGACGCCAATGTCCCGGGACGGGGACTTCACAAGCTGCCTAACACGGTCGCGGTGGATTCGAAGACTAGTTGCCGGGCTGACCGACATTGGCGGGTTGCGTGGGCGGAGCATAGTCGCCGGGGTAAGAGGTGGGAGCATTGGGTTGTTGTCGTAGTTTCGAATGGGTGATGAGGTGAGGAAACTCATTCCCCCTCCAATAGTATTCCTACGGATGGGGCTTTCGTGTGAAGAATGCCTGATTCGGGCGATATCTTCCTCGGCCCTCCCCCGCTTGATCCGAGGCCTATCTTCCTCAATGGTTGGTCGTACAACCGACGATTCTAGCGATGAAAAATAGCCACTATCTCCCATAGGAGGTGCTTTTCGCTTTCGGCTTGTAGACGGGAACATGGGCGGGGGGGTCGAATCGCGATGTGGCTGGATTTGGCTGCGGGTGACCGGTGGTGAAGAGCACATGATAGGAGGTGGTGGAGATGACCGTGTTGCAGCATTGCCGTGGGGAGAGGATGGTCGAAACACGTCATCATCATCATCTGGCATTCGTCGTGGTTCAGGACTTGCACTTCTGGTTGCATCGGACGACAATGTCAATAATTCCTCCAACGCCGCTTCCTTGTCTTCAATAGTATCTGTACTGTCAGCATGCTCGGTGGAATCGGCATGCTCAACATGTATCTCGATTGTAGGTTCAGGATGCGACAAATTTTCCATCTCTTCCAGCATCAAGGCCTTTGACGCAGCCGAACTCTTCTTAGAGTGTGATCCGGACTTGCGTGAATTTTTGTTCTTCATAAACTGATGCTCGAAGCCACTTCCAACAACCCAATAATTTCCCTTTCCGGGATCGTCTTTGGGACGCTCCTGCTTGACGAATGCCTTGTTGAGTGATAGATTGTGTCTAATGCTATTCTGCCAGCCATTGTTCGACGTCCGGTAGTACAGGAATGTGTCTGCGATCCATTTATATATCTGGGCGAGTGTTAATCTTTGCGAAGGAGCTCGGAGGATGGCCATGCCGATGAGTGTAGCGTAGCTGTATGGCGGCTTTCTTCCATCATCCACGATAACTGGAGGTTCCCAGGCAAGTGGCTCATCTTTTGCTGGTGAAGACGCGTTTTGCGAGATGTTCTTCTCTCGGAGAACTTTCTTCTCCTTGATGGGTGCCGCCTCCATCAATGCTCGTCGAGGGGCTGCCTTCAAGCCTGTTAATGGCTTTCCACCATGGTGGTCATCAGAGGATCTAGGTTCGGGCGACACGTTCTCCTTTCCGAAACTCGCCTTGGAGGAAGAGAAACTGGTGAAGAAAGCAGCCTGGGTTTTTCTTAGCTGGGCAGCGGGCATCGGGGCGAACGAGGTATTGAATACAGAGATTGGGGGCTTTTTCAATGGGGAATCAGTGGGGAACGCGTCGGGCTCTGGTGGAGGCATCGATATCCTGTCAAAAGTGTTCTGAAGCACACGCTTGGGTAAAGGGATGCGACTCGAGTGCTTCGGATTATTGAGGGCCTGGTTATGTCTGGATTGAGGCTTCTTTTTAGAAGGGGATGATGAAGGACCGACGATGGGAGGACGGAACATTATGGGCTGCAAGTTGCCGTTGGTGAGTTGTAAGGGGTTAGAGGAAGGTGACGAGGGGGGGAAGGTTGGGGTGGATGCCGAGCCGGGTTCTGACGAGGGTCCGAGCGCATCTCGGTCGATCTTTAACGGGGACAAACGCGTCGAAAACATGACTTTTCCGCGCCAAAAATTTCACAGGATCGAAGACGAAGGGGGCTTGGGTCTAGAATCGCGTGGAAAACGCGTGATCGAGGGCGTTGAGTCGAGGAATTCTGGCGATAACGATGCTAAAAGGGGTTGAGGCGTCGGGTACGTGACGCGAGAATGGTACGTGACTCAGCAAGCGGAATGAAATTGGGTATGGTACGACCCAGCAACTTTCTATTCCAGACAAGAAAAAAAATTATCGGTGAGTTTGCTATTCGGGACTAATGACCTTTCTCTCCACTCCCCTTTCTATGCCTCTCTTTTTTTTTTTTCGTTGCACGTATGTCTTCCTCTCTCCCACCTCTTGAATGTCAAGTGACAGCGTGGGAAGAAGAAAAGGATAGGGACTCGAAGGAGTAAGAGCAACGAGCAAAGGAGTAAGGGCACAAACCACAAGATTATGATGTACCGGCGGCAAATCCAAAGGATAAGAAATGCAGGTGCCTAATGCAATAAAGTAGTAGTATTTGCAGTTCGGTGAAGCTAAGGTGAGGGGGTACGTATAATCGTCGAAAGGGTAAAGGAGGAATCCGATTAGAGAAAGTACCGTAGACGACGGTATTGTGTGTGTGGACGAGGAGGAGGATTCACGATAACCCGCGAGTCAGGTCTGAGGGGGGGGGGGGGTGAGGAATGAGGGGAGTGGAGGGGCGCGGTGGTGGGGGGAGGGGTGTTTTTGTATCCCGTTGCGCGGAACACAGAGCTAAAAGGAAGGAAAGAAAAGGAAGAATGGGAAAAAGTTAGACCCGAGAAAACAAGCGAAGAAGAAAGTGGGCAACTGGTGACAAAAAGAAATCCACTTGGTGATAATCTAATAGCCCATCCCTCACGAATTATAAGGCGACTCGTTAGGAGTATACTGTCTAATGCATGGGTCAAAACCATCTATTATTACTATTCTAAAGGGGGAGGTGTGAAGATACAAGTATGAAATCTTTAGGCAAACATGAGTATTTTCAAACTTCCAACTCTCAGAGTGAGGGGCAAAAGTCTGACGTACTAATCTAAAAGCTCTATTGGGGTTTGGCCAACCATAAGCCTAGACTATTATATCCGACGTTAACTTGATCATGCAAGTTTTTTCTTTTCTTAACCCTCTAGATTTCACCCCTCTGATGATGATACTTGAAGTCTCCAAAATCCCCTTGGCTGATGGCCTCGTGCAGTACATACAGTACCAATACTTTGCACAGTATCTTACTCGTTCGTGCCGGCACACAACTGGGCAGCTACCGTACTAGCCTCTGAGGCGCCTAGTCTGTGGCAGCCAGCTTTGGCCAAAGTTGGGTTGAGCGCCGGTAGGGTATTACTGGTATGGTAACCAAACCGTCAGACCAAAAGGATGATGCGTTGTCCAGTCCAATCCGAATTCCCCACTTGATCCCATTTCCTATTTCCACCAGCGCCACAAAAGCGCGACTAACGGACCTCAGGAACAATTGGTCCACTCTGAGATCACGCTCTCCAGGCCTCGCTCCTCCTCTTAGCAAGCAAAAGCAACGTTGCAGTTAAGAAATAGCCACCTAATCATCGTATAGGAGACTGTATCAGGCCAGACAGGGAAGGAGAAATGGATAAAAAGAGCCTCTGTGATGTATTGCGAGGAAAAGAGAAAGAAAAAATAAGCGATAATAACCGGGATCTGAGATTATTCCTCGAACAACTGATACCTTATCATACCTACCGGTACAAGCACCGAATCTGCTTTCCCTCTTTATTTCGTGATATTTCGTGGCATTTCCCGTGCAGAGACACGGCCACTGCTCGCTCACCCGCTGACTTTCCTATACCGCACCCCTACTTGGGAAGAAGAATAATACCGATATAGACCGGAGACATTTTCTGAACACAAGATCAGGTGATCACAGCGATTAAGTTAATCCGCTACCGCTTTTCCTTGGGCTTTATTAATACTTCTACCAATCGCGTCAATCGAAACTTTTCTCACCTGGTAGGGCCATCCACCTACGAGCGTTAAAAGGCTTTCGATCCGAGACAGCGCAAGTCTGGAGAGACGCCCCCCGTCCCCTTATCGACAAGAAAAGAATACCGCTACCCTATGGTCCCTATCTACCTTCTGCCCTACCCTATCTAGCCTTAAAAAAACCACAGACTCCTTACCCTTCAAATGGCCTCGGAAAACGCGCGCTCAGGCAATCCTCACCCGCAGCCACCACGAGAACTGTTCCATCTATTTAAACAAAATAATAATTTAACAGGATGGAAGAGCCACGAGGCTTTCCGAGGATCCCATTTATGTATTATCGTATCCCCCCCCCTCGGACTATAGCATTGTCTTCTGTTGGTTCTATATTTTCACCCCCCTCAAAGATGTCTGCGACGTGTTCGAGATGCTGGTCAAGCTAGTTAGTCGTTGGAAGGCTCGAAGCCTCACAAGCGTCCCATACTGTGCATGTTGGAACGCGAGCTACTGTGCGTGCTAACGGTGCGCGGGTGCCATGTCCTTTCTTTCTCTCGTGAACTAAAAAAATTAAAAAAAGCTATGACATTCAGACACTCAGTACAAGTAACTAGCACCCCCTGTGCCTACGGCTCATCTTGATCTCCAGACGCATCAACTGACACAAAATGAGTTATTTGGACCTTAGATGATGGAGGTGTGGATGCCAAATTGTAGTCCGTCCTGATGTATGCCTGGGACGGACAACTGGGCCCTGTATGTGTCTTACATTATGTTTCATTGTTACATCTCATTAGCATGAGGTGTGTGTTACTATAAAGAAGCCAAACATTTTTATTCAAATATATTGGGGACGCAGTCTCCACTGTGGACGGCCGGGCCCTGCAGGTGACAGGGAATACCTATAGGTGAGGTTGGTTATTACTGAGGACGGCCAGGCCCTGCTGGTGACGGCACTAACCTCCAGCCGTGTGGTGGTGCCTCGAGGTGATGCCCGTCCTTACTCATGATGGCCGGACCCTACCGAGAGCTACCATTCCCATTGAGACTACGGGGCCTTGCCGTCAACCTACAGTCCTACAGTGAACATTGAGGATGGACGCTTTGCCTGGCCGTCTATACCAGGTCTGCCTGGGATGGTTGGGAACACTGTCCGCTCCAGCAGCAACTTCACCACTCCCTCCTGCCCCTGATTGGCGGCCCGAAGAGCGATGTCTCGCCATTGTTGTTCGCAGTCTTAGACGACATCGGATCGTGCTAGCAACCTCTTCACCACTCTTTAATCTCACTTCCAGGCCACTATGAAGAGTGGCGTTGTACCATTTTTGTTCAGTGTGTTGGGGTTGATGTCGTCCAGCTCTAGCAGCGCCTTCATGCAGTGTTCTCAATGGGGCATTCCGTCTGTCCTGAAGGCGGACTGCGGTGGACGGCCTTAAACAGTTCCATCTGCTCTTTTTCAAAACTTGCCCTGCGCTCTGGTACAAAGGACTATAAGCCCCACCTTCCCCCACCATCCTCCGTGAAACATCTTTCATGCTAAAGAACGCGCCAAAATTGGTAAGAAATCTCGTCTCAGGGCAACATTGCTTATGTCATCCCAGCTTGCGTCAGTGCCTGGAGGCGGGAATATTCTGATTATTGTTAGTGCAGGAACAAATCCAACTGCTAGTGTACGATGGAAAAAAAGAAGCAGGGAAACATACAACGAGCACAACCAATTCATGTTTTTCCATCAGAAGTTGTATACTCTGAACGATTTCCAGAACAGACGCAACTCTTCCTCATTGTACGCCTTCTCTCATGAATCTTTGATGGTTTCTATGCAGGCTCCGCGTCTTTATCGGGCATGTTTTCCTAGCTTGGATCTAGGCCTAATGATGCAAGAGAAGTAAGAAACATTCCAATAAGAGGATGGTAGGTACCTATGATTTCTGGATTAAGCGATATGCCTTATGCCCAGCCCTAGTGGTTTATTATGAGATATATTATACACCTATTTATCTCTCCTAGATAGCCTCCGGTTTCTTGTAATCTTATTATATGAATTGCTGTATTTGCTGGAGAAGGGTGTTATGAAATGCTGTTGATAGGATTCATAGTCCCCTGTAGTCACTGGCAGTAACTCATAGTCACTCGCAGTGCCTACAGGAGCACCGGACCGTTGACACTCCCTTGATGCCACTTATTGGTGGCCCAGAATAGCAGGGTTTCGCCATCCTGGTCAGCAGTATTAGGATTGACACGAATCGCTCCAGCAACATCTCGACAACTCCTTCATGTCCTATCCGGGCGGCTTTGCATCGTGGCGTTCTGCCAGATATATTGGCAGTGTTGGGGTAGGTGTCATTCCGGAAAGGTGGCACCTGCACAACTCCTTCATGATCCTCAGGGATGGCTCCGAATACCCGTTTGTTGCCATCTTCCACCGCACTATTTGGGTCAACATTCAATCGCTCAAGCAAGATCTTCACCTCTCCTTCATACCCTTTGTGGGTGGCTAAGAAGAATGGTGTATCGCCAGATTCAGTCACAATATTAAGGTCGATATCCAATCGTTCCACAGCATCTTTAACCTTCCTGCATGTCCCTTACAGGCGGCTCTCGAGAGTGGCCTGGACCACGTTAGTTCGAAGTGTTGGGGTTGATGTCATTCCGCTCCAGTAGTAGTTCCACAACTCCTTTGTACTGGTGGCCGGCGGCTATCCAGAGTGGTGGTTGGCCATCTTCATCGTCAGTATTAAGGTCAACATCGAATCATCCCAGCAACATTTGCACCACTCCTTCCTGTCTATTGCAAGCGACAATTGATTGCGGCTTTGTACAATTTTTGTTAATAGTTTTAGGATTGATATCTTCCCGCTCAAGCAGCACCTTCAGAACTCCTTCATCCCCATCGTGGACGCCACAGAAAAGCCGTGTCTCGACATCTTTATCCACAGTATTAGGATTGATATCCAATCATACCACTAACATCTTCACGACTGCTTTGATGGAAGTTGGCGAAGGTGACAGCTGCGTCTCAGCTGATAAGAATAGAGTATAGATGACCCCAGCTTCCCCTTTCTTTTCATCCCTGTTTCTGACTTTGAGGGTAGACTTCCAAGGTAGAAGGATCGTGACTGACGATAGGGTTATACGACCTCCTTCAGGTCGGGTCAGTCACTGTCCATAATGTGCATGTTCGGCTATTGCATTTGCCTTTGCTGCATAGTTGGTGAATCGGGGTTTTATGCTATCACATAAGATACAGTGTTCCCAATCGTCCAATCTGCATGTCTTGAGTCTAGACTGGACCGATGGCCATACCTCAAAGGAAGCCAGTGATACACAGGTATCTTAGCCTCTGTCCAGACGACAGCCAGGCATGGACTGGTGGGGACTGCAGGTGTCTCATGTGGCGCAATTTTCAGGGTAGCTCCGGAAGACGGGCGGGCCCTACAGGTAATTAGCGAGAACTGCAGAAGACGGGCGAGGACTGTAGAAGACACAGCTACGATTCAGGAGTCAGCGATTCACCATGAACTGTTGGGCCCTCCAGTCATGCTCTTAGACAATAGTCCGTCCCATACGCCAGACCTCCTTGCCATACAGCTTGTGATTGATGCCCGGGACGACCAGGACTGGGGTCCTAGCAGTGCCTAGAGGGCGGACCGCATGCTCGGGAAGACTGATAAAATATGCAGGATTGATGTGAACGCAAGAAGCTAGTAGACTTGAGAAAACCTTTCTCTGTTGTGTACTGAGTGTGGAGGTGAGCTGCAGAAGGTGTGTATAGAGTGAAAGAAAAGAAGCATGCAGTAAACAAAGAAGAAAATTTTCTCATTGTTTGGGGCTGGGATTTGTGCGTTGCCGTGCACTTATTGTGCGTTGCATTGTGGGTTGCCTCCCACATGGGTGATCAGAAATACTACGAGAAGTAGGCTCCAGCACTAATAGTTTATCAGATCGGACCTTGATCGCGTTTTTTGAGATAAACTGCTCAGTACATATAAGACTAGCTGCCCTCGTGCCTACGGCGCGTCTCAACCCCTCTTATATGATGAGTCACATGATATAAAACCTATCTGTTGAGAGCGAGTGGTGGGCTGGCAGGGATAGTTGCAGAAGGCCCAGAATGGTTCAGAATAGATCATGGTGGAGACGGTTGTGCAAGAGGTGAGATTGTGCTGGAGGGCACAGAGGGTAAAGACCCTGGAGTACGTGGTAGACACCAGAGGACTGTACAAGTGATGTCTCCTGAGGTGCAAACGCTTTCCAGTTCCCAATACCCTTTTCCCGATAACAAATTGAGCAGCATTTGTTCAATCAAGACAGTCGATGCAGTTCGTTCTGCTGACACCGTTTTGCAGTGAGTTGCCACTCTTATTTTCATTACCTGGTTTAAGTCCATTGTGCAAGAATCCTGTCGTATTCAATACGTTCTCAGCGATCGTCAGAAGAGTTTCTATCACGTCTTGGTCACGGCTGTGCATGATTAGAAAGAGCTTAGAAGTTCCCTGCCTTGACAACTTACCTCTTAGACGCACGAGACATATCCCAAGCTATATACCTGATACTCTTCTCAGTTGGAAGGGACTGGTTCAGACAGTTGATGGCCAGAGTAAACTCTATTAACAATAATGACTCCCTTGGTGTTCGCTCTCGAGACTAACAACTCATTAGCAATCGCATGCACCAGAGCAGGTCGGTAATCAAACCTTTACAAGATTCAGAACAATCAGAAGCCCGCCATTTCTCTAGAATAAATCATCAAAGTGCAACGCGGCAGCACTGAAGAAAGGCTCCACAAGATTCACTATAATCTCATAATTAGCTATGCAAGTCTTGTCGCCCACAGAAGGAGGGAAGGAAGATTGCCGTACTCCCCGGAGAATAACATTGTCTACTCCTGCTCGCCTTCCCCGGGACCTGATGAGGGATCGGGTATCCAGAGCGGCGGGTTTTCTAGACAGGGGAAGAAACTTGTAGGGATGGTTGGCTCTGCGTTCCTCAATGGAGCGAACCATTTGCACCATCGGCCGAAAACCCCACAGCCTGTACTGATCGCGGTTATGGGGAAGACGGGGACAGGGAAGACGAGCTTCGTCAATGCCGTTACAGGGACCGGGCTTACAGTGGGCCATGGCCTTGAACCTTGTGAGTATTCCCTCTCCGCCGCTTTCCCCTTAGTTTGCTTAAGAGTTTCTTCTAACAAGACCTTAGGCACCACAGGTATCCAAGCTGCAAGTACAAATAGCAATGGTCGGGAAGTGTGGCTTATCAACACACCCGACTTTGACGACACCCACCGATCTGACATCGCTCAGCTGTCAACCATTGTGAACTGCATCCAGCAACCCAACCACGAACACAAGGATCTCTCAGGGATCATATATCTCCATGGAATAATCGACACACGCATGAAGAGCTCAAACATGAAGAATCTGCGAATGTTCCGAGAACTCTGCGGGGAGGAAAACTTCGGCAATGTCGTACTCTGCACAACAATGTGGGGAAAGGTCACCCAAGAGGAAGCTCAAATCCGCGAGGAGCAGCTGAAAAGTAAGGAGACTTTCTGGGGTAGCCTAATCTCTCCTGGAGCACAAACTGATAGACTGCTCGGTTGAGAACACTGATATTCTGCTTAGTTCTCATCATCACAACTACTCGTGCCCGTTGTTGACAGCCCAGAAAAGCCATGTTGGGCCATTTTTGTCGGTAGTATTAGGGTCGAGATCCACATGCTCTGGCAACCAAGCCTTCCAATGGGTTAACCTGGACTCAAAAAAGGCCGACCCGACCTGGCCCAAGCCCAGCGAATGTTGAGCCCAACCAGCGCCAACCCAACAACGGAAAGCCCGGGCTGACCCAACCAACCCAACGAACCCATTTGGCTGAACACCGGAGAAGTGGAGTAACCAGAATCCATCTACATATATTAATACTAAACAATTGCGATAAGGAATGAATAATGAGAAATAAGAATGACTGAAATCTCAGTAGAAAAGTTTATGGTATGGGAAGGGGGTGCTTCCTTCAACATCAAGGTAAATCTTTAGGAAGGTTGCCAACTACAGAGACACTCAGTTGACTCGATTGTCTCTGGATTGAGAGAGTGGCGGTAGTCTGAAATGGTCCTCTTGGCTCAGGAAAATATACGCTCTGGTTCCGATATCAACGCTGGAATTAATAGTAGTGAAATGGCTCATGTTGCTAGTACCGGATATTCCTTTTGTTGGCGATCCTCTAGTCACCAATTACCACAAGATCAGTAATTTACCCGGGCCTTTGGAGATTTGGGATTTGATGTCTGAATTAAATCAATCAAAGGAAGAAATGTAATACATACTGTAGACGATTTTCAATACTTGTTTCCAGTGATACGAACAGGTGTGAACAATCAGGGGCTGGGAGTCGAGGTGAGGCATTCGTTGGGTTCGTTGCGTGACCCAGGCCCAGCCCAGCCCAAGGAAGCTATTGAGTCAGCCTGGCTCAATGAACCCGGCCTAGCCGAATGAAAGACCCGTGTTAACCCCACGAAGGCCCAACCCATTAGAAGGCTTGCCGGCAACCTGTTCACAACCCCTTGATGCCCATGATCAGTAGCCCAAGAGCGCGGTGTTTGGCCATCTTCATCTACAGTATTAGGGTCGATATCCAATGGTTCCATCAATCTCTGTACTACTCCTTCGTGCCTGTCTTTGGTGGCACCCAAGAGTGGTGTTTGGACATCTTCATCGACAGGATTAGAGTTGACATCCAATCGCTCAAGTGATATACTCACTACCCCTTCATGTCAATTCTGGGTTGCTTCTGAGAGTGCCGTTGATGAACATATTTATCCAAACTGTTGCGCTCGACCTTGTCCCTTGAGTTAGTAGGGTCAACAACCAATTGTTCCCCCAATATCTTCAACACTCCCTCATGTCCCTAACAGTCAGCTGTGGAGAGTGGTGTTGTAACATATATGTTGGCTATCATTGTCCACAGTATGAGGCTCGACATCCACTCTCGCGACCAACCTGTTCACAACTCCTTCATGCTCCTGCTGGGCAGCCCAGAAGAGTGCTGCTGTTTGGTCATCTTTGTCCGCAGTATTTGGGTAGATATCCAATCCTTCCTATAACATCTTTACCATACTTTGATGCTCCTCTTTGGCGGTACCGAAGACGGGTGTTTGGCCATCTTCATCCACAGGATCTGGGTTGACATCTAATGGCTCAAGTAACATGCTCACTACTACTTCATGTCAATTCCAGGGCGCTTCCTGGGGTGGCGCTGATGAACCATAATTATCGGATGTGTCGGTGTTGACGTTATCCCGCTGTCGTAGGGGATTTACGACGCATTCGTTCCCCTCATGGGCCACTCAGAAGAGCAGTGTCTCGCCATCTATGCCTGATATATTTTTAGAGTCAACACCAAACCGCTCTAGCAACCTCTTCACCAGTCCTTCATGTCCGTTCCAGGCCACTATGCACAGTGGTGTTGTACCATTATGGTTTGGAGTGTTGGGAGGAGAGCGGCGTGGAGGTGGGCGGCGTGGAGGGAAGCAGCATAGAAGTGAGCTGCATGGACGGAAGCCGCATGGCCAGAAGCTGTTTGGAGGGGAACTGTGTGGTGGGGAGGTGGGTGGAGGTGAGGTGGGTTGAGATGAGCTGCAGAAGGTAAGTATAGAGTGAAAGTAAATAAGTGTGCGCTAAACAAGAAAGAAACTTTTACATTGTTTAGATCTCAGAATTGTGCGTTGCCGCGCAATTAGTGTGGGTTGCATTGTGGGTTGCCTCCCCTCTGTGTGATTAGAAATACTGTTGGTTGTCCCCTCCAGCACTAATGGCTTATCAGATCGGACCTTGAGATCGTTTTTTGAGATAAACTGCTCGGTACATATAAGACTAGCAGCCCCTCGACCGACCGGTCAAGCCTATCCGTTGATTTTTACTGCATGCTTGTATGTAAATTACAAGAATATCATACATTATGACTCAAAATTGAATGAGTAGCCCATTTCCTGACCAGTCAAGCCTATTCTTCAATAGTTACTATATACTTAAATGTCAATAGCGAAAATTGTGATATTTGTAAGTGAGAATTGAGGGTCTGAATCAGCTGCAACATTCCTTAAAATTGCCAGGGTTGTATATAGTACTACCAGGTACATAACTGCAACATCTATGGAAGAGAACAGAACACATTGTATTATTATAATAATAGAATAGACAAATGAAAAAAAAGAGGTACTGAGTAAGATCTTAAAGATAAATTAGAACAAACAATCCAATATGTCCAGAAACCGTGAAGAACTTGACATTGGAGAAACCATACAGCTATTTTTTAATCCTGCGAAAGGAGTGGGAAGCAAAGTGATGAAGGAAGACGTAACTGTAAGAAATGAACAAGAATGATATATGTAAGGTTGTTGAAGTAGGAGTCCTGTATCTATCAGAGAGCAATTAGTATAACAGAAGAGTATCATGGCAGATAACTAAAAGATTTGGAGATGAAAGCATACCAGGTCAGGTGAGAGGGGAAGCATGTACAATATAAAATGGCAAGAGGGGCTGGCTACATAGTGTTGTATATTACCGGCAATCACTCCTAACAGGCCATTACTCCGAGCAGGGCACTACTCTATGTATCATATTGTATCACTTTAGCAAGATTCTTTCCTCATACCATTTCTATTATGTTGTTCATTAGCTTTCAGCTTTCTTTGTCAATAATTATCAATCACAGAGGAGGAACGGAGATACCTAGTTGTATAGTATATGGAAGGGTTCACATATATGTCCGGGAGGGTCCAGAATGCATGGCGGTGGGATGATCAAACTTTGGAACCCAAGAGGGACATGCACAGCTTGGTTTATACAGTTTCCCTGAATGATTCCTGCAGGTTGGGAAGTTCACGAATGCTCTTTGTATTCCTTATATAAACCCCTCTTCTCCCATAGCTAGACAGACAAGCAACTCGGATACGAATATACAGCTGTTTCCTCCACCGCTTCTTTGCACTTCTTCATTTGTCCTGTCAGTTCTTCTCCAATCCAGATCAATAAATAAGCCATAGGAGGGGCAAGGTCGGGCTGAGTGATAGAATGGTTAGATGGGATAAAGCCAGAACAAGAAAAGGAATCATTGAGCGAAATTTAGAATCAAGAAATTAGAGATGTACCTCTAGGTAGACAATAATCTAAGTAAGAGTGAAAGTTTGCTCAGAGGGGAGAAGAGTTTGTCCATTAAGGGCGGTGACTCTAGATAATGCCACAGAGAGCTGGCCATGAGTGAAGGCTAATGTGTATAGATAAATACCAACATGCTCTAAAGACTGGTCCTGAGACTTGTTAACAGTCATGGAATAGCAGACGCAAATGAGAAACTGTGTGTGTTGTAGTATGAATGGAAGTTCTTCCTCAGAAGTCGTGAGCTTAATCCTAGGAAGAAGGCCAACCTTCCCATCAAACCTTTCACCCATGATGGCAACCTCCATGCAGTTGCCCCTGATTCCCAAAACTCTCATCCTCATACCTTTGCAACGACCTTGACAGGAACCTAGATTGCGTAGGAGAATAATTGGTACACCAATTTTGTGTTGGAGGCAGGAGGCTAGAAGCAATGCAAGGCTAATACTCTGCAAGTACTCAACAGTAAATGGTTTAGCCATAGTAGGATTCTCACCAATGTCCATATAATGGGCAGCTTCAAAGCTATGCTCAGCTCCTGGCATCCGTTCTACCAAGAGATTATTGAAATTATCAACTGTGTCATTACGGGAAGCCATAATAGCTCTCCCCACAAGAGCTTTGTGGCTGTCAACTGTATCCTTCAATAACTGTAGTTAATATAGTTGACCACAAAGCTGAACAGAAAACAACACCAAGAGGATAGATTGTTAATTGAACAGAAGGCAGTGTGGCAAGCCTTATGTCATGGCACTAATCAAAAAATCTTTGATCCAAGATTATATTTACAAGCCCTAGCAGAATTGAATTACCAAATTTTAATTATTATATTAAGTACAATATTTGGTTATAATACTTTTATGCTATGTTTAATAACGTAACCTGTATCCCAGTGTATGAAGGAATATTATGCTAAGATATTACATGCAAACCAGGTTGGAGCTTTTATAATTAATTACACAGTTAAAATAAATCATACTATGATTAGTACTCATAGGTGTATCTTATTTGGCAATTATATGCTGGTATTTCATAATACGATTGTATTGGACCTTCCAGTTAGCTACTATTCTAAATTTATTTATATATCAAATAGGAGTGTACGGCAAGGGACTGGGTGTATATAATTCCTGTTGGACTCAGGAATGAGCTTTCAGTTATGCTCAGAAAAGAGATTCCTGTACGCACGCGGAAATGAGGGGTCCGTTATGCTCAGGAAAGAGCTTTCTTTACACACTCAGAATAGAGGAGCCTGTTCAGCCTCTAAGAAGAACTGTCTTAAACGCAGAAAAGAGTCTCATTTACCCTCAGAGCGAGCTACAATTGTTCCTTATGTTAGAGGTAGAATACAGAGTCGAAACCGTGCTACCTTACTATAGATGACTTATCCCAAACTGAATTTTGAACATTCTGTACTCTACCTACTTATACCTCTGCCAGCCCTACATATAGGTGTGGTGTGGTTTGGGTACCGTGTATGGTAGGCACTTGAGCAAGGCAGTCATAAGGATAGAAAACAAAATGCAGTACCAGGGAGTATGGGATAGTGGGGCAAGAATTGTCAAACTAAAAGGAAGGAATTCTCCTTTAGAAAGAAAGCCAATATTGGGTCTGAGTAACTGGTTTTGTAAGAAAATAACAGGGAGAGGTGAATAAAGAGGACATACTTTCCATTTGGTTAGCAGGGATGGGAGTAAACTGGAGGGGAAAATACATGACACATGGACAATAGAATTATTGAAGTAGGATAATTGTAGTTTTATGCCTTATAGCGGAAGCATGATGTAAAAGGGATATGGTGGGAACGAGAAGCGGGATGTGGCTGTGGGTGGGAGAGAAGCAAGTGGGTAAACAAATTTGCTTTATAAAACAGTGGTTGCTGCCAATATGTTAGCAGGCATACGAGTCAACTGGAGGGGAAAATACATGACACATGGAGGATAGAATTATTCAAATAGTATAATTGTGGTGGTATGCAGTATACTGGAAGTGTGAGGTAAAATGGATGTTGGGGGGAGGAGAAGGGGGATGTGGTTATGGGTGGGAGAGAAGCAGGCAGGTGAAAGAATTTTCTTATGAAAAAGTTGTTACTGCCAGGCCAGGTGTAGGTGACACCACAACATTTACGTGTGACCCCCCAATTTATCTGAGCACAAACATGAGTGATATTTCATGTCAGGACATTTGGATAAGATTAGATCGCGCGCCGAGAGATCCACTGTTCAGTACATATATGACTAGCTGCCCCTCGACCGAGCGGTCAAGCGCATATTTCGATGTTTACTATTTGGTTGTATGTAAAAGTCCAACCTCATGATATATTGTGAGTAATAGTTGCATGAGCAGCCTCTCAACCGGGCTGTCCAGTGTGGGGCCAATGATGAAAGTATATGAGATGACGAAGGGACAGTTACAAAAGGAATAGTGAATTTGGTTTCTGCTATTATATTCATCTCCCATACTGGGGAGTTGCGAACTTCAATCTAACTTAAGCCTAAATGCTATATTCTTATGCAAAAGAAAAAATTAAAAAATTAAAAAATATCTAAAAGACCCCCATAGCAAGCACAGCAACAGTACACCTAGACCAAATGCCGGAGTATAATGGGATAGGAATCCGGAAGTGAGGAAGGGGAGAGGAAGGAAAGCAAGAGGAGCGAGTCTACAAGATTTCTGAGCTCTTGGAGAAGGGAGGGGAATGTGGTATAGAGGAGGTTGAAGCTGCTAACGAGATATACGGACATGGGCACAGAGGCGTGCAGAAGGGCGCAAAGCAGATTTTATTATTCTGGTAAAGCCAAGCTGAAGTATGCGGATTAGCCAGCGTGTTGTTGCCTCACGACCCGCCTGCGCCACCCCCCAGAAGCCCAACAGAGTTGGGTTAACCCGTCTTTGTTGAGTCTGGCGGGATTAGCACCTTCCTGTTCTAATTGCAGCTTGGCTACTTTATCACGCTGCCCTCAAGCGGCCAACGAGACCGGTGTTCAGCCACGATTGTCTGCCACATAGGGGATGACACCTTCGCGTCCTAACAGCGGCTTCAGTACTTCCCAATAGCCACACTCGGCAACCCACCAGAGTGGTGTTCTGCCACACTTGTCTGGGATATTGGGGTGAATGTCTTCCCGCCCCAACAACAGTTTCGCCACACTCCCCTCTCCACCATAACAATTGAGGACGGCTCACGACACAGGTGTTCGGCCATCATTGTCTGGCATATTTGGTTTAACGTCTTTCCGTCACAACAGTGGCTTTACTGCTTGCTTTGCTTTACTATTCCAGTGCGAGCCAGCCCATGAGAGCCGTGTTCGGCCATCATTGTCTGGTATACCCGGTTTGACGCCCTCCCGTTCCAGTAGTAGCTTCACAGTATTCTCCGCTTGACCATACCAATTGGAGGCTGCCCACGACAGTGGTGTTCGGCCACAATTGTCTGGCATATCGGGGTTGATGTCTTCCAGTCCCCAAAGTGGCTTCATCACATCCTCCACAGTACTCCATATATTCGAGGCAGCCCACAAGAGTGGTTTTCGGCCACCATTTTCTGTCATCAAGGTGTTAGCCTCTTCCCGCTCCAACAGTACCTTCATCACGTTCTCTGCTTGACCACGCCAATTTGAGGCAGCCCACGAGAGCAGTGTGTGACCAGGCTTGTCTGACATATGGGGGTTGACGGCTTCACGTTCTAACAGTGGCTTGAGTGCTCCATCATCCCCCTTCTGGGCAGCCCTTGTGAGTGGTGTTCGGCCACTGGTATTGGACATATCTGGGTTGACGTCCTCCTGCCCCAACAGTAGTTCCACTGGGTATTCCGCTGCACTATGGGAATTCGAGGAGGCCTACGAGAGCGGTGTTCGGCCGCACTTGAAAGAGTGGAGGGAAGGTGGATCTACGGTGTTAGGCGACTGCGCGGACATGAGCTGCCCATAGGGAAAGGTCAGTGCCAAGTAATGGAAGGACTGTCGGGAGTTATTCTTGGAGTTGAGAAAAATATTTCATGGCTAATCTATAATGCTGCTTCGGCTAACTCTTGTACTTCATTCTAGATTTGATTTCGTCCTTTCAAATGTAATAAATTCCGTTGATGAGTTAGCAGTTGCTTCTGGGGGTTCCTAGAGTTACTGTCAGTGTATATTTTCTTCCACAAAATAAAAGACTCCTTGCTCAATCTTGCTCTTCACCTTATCAGCGTGTTTTGGGGTGGGCTTTGGTGGCTTGGTAACTGAACTATCTTCGAATAAATGGGAAAATACTCGCGAGAAACAGCGAGCAAAATGTAAGCAAGAGAAACCACAGTAATCTTTGAGCTGACAGTCTCTCATCAAAGAACATGCTTAAGTCCCTCATTGGACTCCACTAACCTCAACCTGGCCGGAACCACAATAGAACTCTCTTTCTCCTGTAACACGGTCTGAACGACCCTTGTTTTCAGTTGAAAAATCACCAGCAATTTCTCCACATACGGAGAGGTTTCCTGTGTCCATTCTCTATCTTGTTAGTATGTCATCATTAGTTTCATTTGTCAGTGGTTATCGATCAAGAGGAGGAACGAACAGGTATGGATTCGCATATCAGGCCGGACGCCATCAGAGGTTAAGGCGATGGAGGTATCCGCGCACTTAGCAGAAGGGAGACCGAAACTCCACGGTGTCTGCCCCAGCCTGGAAGGCTCTCACCGAGTGGAGAAGATTGGAAGGCCTCATGTATTGTCTATATAAACCGTCAGTTTCAGTGTAGATAAAAGCCAGAAAGATACGGATCCGATCAATGTATACTCGTTGCCTTGGTGGCTTTTTCACTGTTTCCCAGCCTCCACCCCCACCTTTCTCTGTTCAGATTTCATAACAAAGACTTCCACTGTGACAGCCCCCACCCACATTGTCTTCAAAAAAGAGGTAGATAATGTTGTAGAAGAGTGTGTGAGGGGAGGTATGTAAACGGAATGGGAGGGGCGCTGCTGTGCGGTGCACCATATGATGAAATTCTCATTCATGATCAGAAATACACAGACCATACTCACCATCATACTTGTGCCAATATTTTGATTATGTAACCAGCGCATTTTTGAACGAAATTTTGCTTGCTGTCATTTTGATGACAAATCTGCGCATATTTTGAAGGAACTGCTCGGTACATATATGATTGTGCGCACGTACGAGTACTCTTGCGGACTTTACCACCGCAGTTCTGTGCATCCTCGAGCGGAATCCATGTTATGGAAACGGGAGATGCCCCTGCAAGAAGCAGCCAGGAAATCACATGGCGTCGATGAGGATCGTAACCCGTCGGCAGTGCAGACTTCTCCATTCCATCCACATCCATTGCTTATTCACCACCTCCTGAACTCGGTGTTCTGTGGGGCCCTACTCTAATCGTTGAGCCGCAAGCAATGCCGCGATTGATTGATCCATTGATCGCGGGTAATCTATTCCCCCCCGCCTTTCAGCTCCAAATTGCCCTCTCTCCTGGCTTTAAAAGTACCTACCCGTCCTGGAGGCACATTTCAGTACCATGCCAAGCCGTTTCATCAAAATACCCCTACGCCACAATCATACTTGAGGTTCCTTAAGAGTTTCAAGCCACCCTTACCCGTAGGGCTAGCCCGTACGATATCATCTTCCCCGTCGGCACTAATCTGCTGGGTGAGGTGCTCACACGCGCAGGGGGGGGGTGCCAGTTCAGTGTTCACAAAGACTCACTCGAGCCGACAAGGGCAATGTGGACAACGCATAGATATCGGAGAGTCCTATTGCTCCCTTGTATGGGGATTATGGGGTCACCCCCTTTTTTTGAGGACGCGAAAGGGATGATGGGCGCTTTTGGGGGTTGAGACCATTTCCCCCGTGATGGAGGTGCTGCCGGTCCCTAAGGGTGAGTACTTTAAGTACGAGCAGAAGGGGAAGGGGAACATGGTGTGTCACTCGGGTTTGACCGGGCTGTGAGCGTTTTTAATGCTAGGGTCCGGATTGTACTTCTGAGACGATGCACTGTGTTGCCTAGGTTCGCTTATGGTTTAGCGATAAAGATACTTGCAGAGACTAGAATACTGGTAGGGGAATGGAAAGGGAGGATATAAAGTACTCGTACATGGTACTTTTTGCCATCTGACTTAACCTATCATAGGATTTCTCTCCCCAGGAGTGTTGGAAGACTAATGTGGCGTTGCACCGGCATGCTCCATGATCTGCTCCTTTGCTCCGATTCAAGTATGATGCTCACACACTTTACGCGTAACGACCTATCAAAAGCCGTGAGCGTGGGAAAGGGGGCGATATAGCCCGGGATCCCGTGGAGAAGCGGATGGAGGAGAGAAGCGAGAAAGGAACCCTTTCGGTAATTTGCTTCTCTAGAAATGCGGTATAGGTCAGCCTGTCCCAGAATTTTTTTTTTCAACATGCAGTGTTCCGTCTCGGCTGTGCCGAGTACAGTATTACGATAAAAGACCCCCACCCATCGAAGGATGCAGCAACTGCTCCCGTGATAACAATTGAATTTTTGTGTAATTTGATGACTTGGTCCTTAGTTAACCCAAGGAGACATTAGTTCATCCCCTGGGGTTTGAGTTGGTTATGAGATCCGTGTGCACTGTGGTACTCCGGAAGTCGGCTGTGAGTGGCGTCTTGAACTCGGAAAAAGATGATCGCAATGCTATTAGAGTTGGTGAAAGCTGTTGGTTTGAGAGTATGATTATCCCGAGATCTTCGTTCTTGGTGGTGGTGGAGTTGGTCTGATATCATGGCTAGGGTATCTATAAGCTGCAAGAAGTCGTGGCTATCATCAAGACATCACTCGGCCCTCTTGCCTGCTAGATTGGGGTTCATGATGGGGATCGTTGTCTGCGGATTGGGATATAATATTTTGATCTTTGGGAAGTAACTAGAGAGGATATCGGCCGAGATCTCAAGATGAGCGCGCTCAAGATCTAACGATCTAGCTTGGTATCAATGGCCTAAGAACTCTAGGTGGGCTGTGCTAGAGAGCTTTACTTTCCAAATACTTTACTATAATATTATGATCCTGGAGATATCATACGTCTTTAAGCCTCAACCTCCAAAAGCTCGAAATGCTTGGGTGTCATACCAATTAAATAAATCAGAATAAAGAATATATTCCAAAATGGAAAAATACTATATTAAATTTTGTGGGAGAATAGCTAATAACGTGTTTCACCCACTTAGCGATCACACCGGGAAAGCAATCAATAGGTATCATACAATGAAAAAATGAAAAAATGAAAAAAGTCTACTTCCTACCATGCCCTGCCTACGGCAAGGCATGTGTACTGTTTGTGCCGAATAAAAAAAATCCAAGGTCGACAACCAACAACACCACAACGCTCAGTGGCAACCAGGGATTAAACGCCACCACACCCTAATATTATTCTCCGAACACAATAAATAAATAAATAAATAAATAAATAAATAAATAAATAAATAAATAAATAAATAAATAAATAAATAAATAAATAAATAAATAAATAAATAAATAAATAAATAGTATATACATAGGACTGCATAATACTTTGATAGCTGGATATCAGAAGTGATCACTTCATATTTCATAATACTATTAGTATATAGGTATTTGGGCCACAGGTTCATATATTGTGTATTAAGAAAAATATATTAAAGACTGTCGAGTGGTGGAGTGGAGGCACCTTTAGATGGTATTACCCTAGTATGAATTTCTTACTTATTATTAAGAGTTAAGTATATGGCTTTATGGGATAACTGTATATTGGAAGACAATCCTCCTGAGTTAAATTATATGTCCTGGAGGCATTCAGGAGATAACTTGGTATACCAGATGAGTGCATATTCCAAGATATGTTTGACCTATTGGAATGATGTTTAGAGAATACTACTCCACTTATTTTCTAGTTGCATATAAATAGGATTGTCTAATGCTTTGATAGCTGCCAGTGGATATCAGAACTAATTATTCCATATTCCATATTACTAGTACTATTGGTATGTCGGCAACTGGGCCACATATTCATATAGAGTCAATCATGACAAAAAGATCAAAGACTGTCTACAGGTGCAATGGGAACACCCCTAGAGGAAATAACAGTTTGGAAAATCTCCAAGTTAAGCTGAACAAGTTTTCAGGGTCACAGGGTGTTCACACTTTGGACTGATAAACAGAATTTTTAAGAAGATACTTCTTAACTAGAGAAGTGGAAATATCTTGAGCATTAGTATAAATAGTAAACCGTCCTGCTGGTGGTTGAAGGGGAATCAAGTCACAGACAAGAAAGCTTAACAATATAACAAGTTAGCAAGTTATATTTAACTCTCTAATATTTGATTACGCTTTATTCCTTTACTTTTACCAACCGATTATACATGAGTCTTCCTGACTATTGATCTATTACCTCAAATACTATTCAGCCTAGTGGGACCAGAATCCTATCATATTAGCTACCCCATAATGATGAGACATTCTAAGTTAAACTATGTAGGCTTTCAGAGTCAAACGCTGTTTATATTACCAATGCAGAAATACAGTCACTAGACATAAGTCTTGGTGATTGCGGAATAGTGAGACACGCCCGTGTATCCAAGGGGTATTTAGCAAAAGGCTGATAATGGCATTTCGATGGTAGAACAAAGCGAAGAATTAAACATAAAATATTAGTTTAGTAGTAAAGCTGTAAGAATGCATGTAGTATGATACCCCATCCGTGATTTTCCACTGTGGTGGGGCTGGGGGGTGTCGGACTTGGATTATCTCGCTTAGTCCTCGCTGACTAAGCGATCACCAAGGCTTTTGTCTAGTGACTGTAGCTTATCTAATATTTAGAGTAAGGTATACGGCTTGATAAGATGAGTGTATATTCAAACTCAAGCTCCTTGAATTACAAGCTTTCTAGAGCCATCTGGAAGGATACTCGAGATACTGGCTGAGAGCACATTTCAAGATAGAATTGACTGATTGGAATGATGTTTAGAGGATACTACTCCTCTTATTTTCTAGTTGCATATGCATTAGCTGCATGATGCTTTAATAGCTAGATATCAGAACTAATTACTTCATATTCCATATGACTATTGGTATGGAGACATTTGAACTGCATATTGATATATAGTCTATCATGACAAAGAGAGCAAAGACTGTCTACTAGTGGAGTGAGGACACTCTCAGATAAAATAGCAGTTCAGGAGAATCTCTGAGTTGAGCTGGGCAAGATTTCAGGGTCAAACAGCTGTCTTCATACTGTATTCTGACGAACTGAAATCTTAAGAACATACTCCTTCACTAAAGAAGTCGTAGTAGCATGAACATTAGTATAAATAGTAGGCCTCTCCCGCCATAGTTGAAGAATTATCAAGCAATGGAGAAGAGACCTTAACACTATATTAAGTTAACACAGCTATTTCTAAACTCGTTAATTGTTAGACATATGAGAAAAGCGTAGCTTTTCCAACTATTTTTGTGTACCCTGGGGTTACCCTACCTTCACCCTGTGAAGCTAACACCCCCCTCTGGCCCCGGCGTTGAGACGGCGCGACAACACCTAACGGCTTCGCAGTTGCATCCCAACACCAAAGGACACTATCATTGGAACCTATCTCATAACACCGTATACGTCGCGGCCGTCCGTCCGACCGGATGCTGTTCGTAGGATATATGAGAGGGGACCTTTGGCCAGCTTATGCAAGTGTTCCGGGCGAAATCGGTCGACGTCGCATAAAGTTACAGACATAGCGGTACGGCACAGGAAACTATGTCACTAGAGTAACGGGACGTTTTCGTCGTGTCTACTCTAAAAATGAAATAGGAGTATGACCGTACCCACACCAATGGTATAGTACCATATAGGATCAGTCGGTAAGGAAAGAGTATGAGAGAATTGTGCCACTGGTACGATCCCGACTGATAGTCTGACCAAAGCCTAAGCGCCGGAAGCAAGAGTGATATCTGCTACTGTGATAGGTCCGATTACGAAGTTGGCCACTTTGTTCGTCCGATGATGAGGACACTGTCTAGCATGCAGACAAGTTTCAGTTTCTCCTGACGGAAGAAGGATTGTGAACTCTGACTGGAACGTGGTGCCACACCAGAGAAATCAAGAGCTCTCCAGTCCGGAAGTCAATGGTGGGACGATATTATTCAGGATTAAAAGGTGTTCGCACTAGAGAAAATGTCCGTAATAGTTTAACAGGTACCTAGTTAGTATGGAAGTTACTTGTAGGCTGCGCACTCTATCGACGCGGGATATAAATATCGAAGTGCCTCCTGAGCTTTACTAAAATCATCACGCTACGGAGAAGAGACCTTATCAATATAATAAGTTATTACAAGAAAAATCTTTATTACTATTTTACGCACGGTTATATTGAGCCTTCCTAGACACATCTCCGTCTACGATAAAGTGCCCCGGTCTTACCCATCTCACTTATTCTTAGAGATCTGGTACCACCTAACATTGATATTCAATTAAGACTTATTCCTCTACCTTTACTAAACAATTATCTCTGAGCCTTTCTGACTATTATTCCGTTGACCCAAATATTCTCAATCTAGTTAGCTTGGAATCCTACTGTGTTAGCTACCCCGTAGCAGTCTAAGGCCCTTGTGTTTGGATATATGTTCATCTCTATAACGATACAGCTTTTTCCTGTATTAGGTAAACCTTTCTGCTAAGATAATACTAACTCTATTGTAACCTGTACTTGTCACCTAATAATTGAGATATAGACAAAATGTTCTTTAAGAATCCGTTAATTATATAATAAATTCTTATTTATTTATTTATTTATTTATTTATGTTCGGAGAATAATAAAATAATAGGGTGGTGTGGCTTTTAATCCTTGGTTGCAACCGAGAATTGTGGTTGTCGACCTTAGATTTTTTATTCGGCACAAACAGTACAATTGCCTTGCCGTACCTGCCTTTCAGGTCCGTGATCCCCCATTCCTTGCCCCCTTTTCCTTCTGAGTTCCTTCCTTGTTTACTAGGCCTAACCCTGCTAATTTTTCCGCTAGAACAGCTATCCGTTTCCCTTGGAGAATAATGATCTGAGACCTTGTCTTAGCATCATCACCATCCTTGCCCGAAGCCTCAGACCCCCAACCATCCTCTCTCACGGTTCCCTGGTGTGATACATGTTAGGATAACTTTGGGGTTCTTTCCTTTGTTACACGGTTGCTATGAGGGATTTCCTTTGTAAAAGTTACGACAAATTGTTTGGTTTCGTTAGTTACGCGGAGATGTGACTCATACTGGGGTATGAGTCCGGCGGCAAAGGCTCTGCCTCCTATTTCCTTCATCTTTCTCGTCCGCTCCACCTCCAGCGATTGAAATCTCAACACCATGAGAAATCATCGTGGGAGTGTCCTCTGCCTCTGATCTTCCCCGCCCGTGGCAACTGCTCGGGGGTTTATCACGCCTTCATCTCCTTCCTCTCTCTGGGGCCTTTGGCCTCCCCTCCCGGGGGTTATGGATTCCTTTCTGGTTCCGTTCGTCTTCGTTGATGTTTCTACCCTTTACCCGGCACACTTCGCGACGCGTCTCGCTTAGCGATTTGCACGGTCGGCAACCCTCCTTCCTCCGTCAACACACGGTTGCTAGTTTCGGACTATCGGTGAAGTAGTTGCCCTGGTGGCCCTGCTCTCTGGTATTGCACTCTCTCCTGAGTTGCAGGATCGGTACAGTCGGCATTCGAAAAGCTGTAACCCCGTCTTGGTGTTCGTTATGGGGCGGGGCGGGGCGGGTTTTCACTCGCCAGACCTCGCCCATACACGGGGCCGGGGGGGGGGTATGTTTCGGGTAATCCCCACCCTGCCCCCGTCAGGGGCCTATCCGCACTCATTCCCTGGACGGGCCCCGTTTGTTACCACCTATTTTTAACGGCGACTCGTCTGGGGTATGGGTGGGGCGGGGGCCTGAGTGGGGACAGGGGCAGGGAATGCCGAAAAAGACACCCCGCCCCAGGCCGCTGAGTGGGGCGGGGCGGGGAAAAGGGCCGGGGGCCCGCGTTTTTCAGGGCCCCGTCCGCCCCGTAACGAACTCTACCCCGTCTCCGTCCTCCGTGTTCGTACTTCTCGGTTGTTTGGCGAGCCTTCCCCCTCCCGCTTCCCACGCGTCGGATCCGCTTGCACCATACTGCTACATCCTTCTTTAGCTGGCACCTTATCTGTCCCAGTGGCTGGCACCCTACTGCCCCTCACGATAGCTGGCATCTCCACTGCTGAGTGTCTCTCCTCGCTGGGTGACTCCCCTCGTCCTCCTCCCGCTTCCGCGATTTACTCTACGGTCGCAAACCTCGCATTAGGTTACGCTGTATCATGATCTAGCACTACCTCCTTGGCCCATGCTAAATTCCGAACCGCTACCGCCCCCTGGCCTTTGCCTTGTTGGGATATAGCCTGCCCCAGTAGCCTTTCGTTTTGGGGTTCGATTTGTTAGTCGTTTAAGGTTGAGCAATATGTAACAATCCTATTGTCGAGTAGGTATGCAACAGGCAACGACAGTCGTTTCCTACGTAAGCGAGTCTTGCTTCTTCTTACTAAGGCGTAGGGAACTACTATCTCTTCAGATAGTACGGAACTGGCTTGCTTCTTCTTTACTGATTCTTCGAAGGATACTATCTCGTCAGATAGTAGGATGTGGGGATTGTCGTGCTTGATAGAGATATCGTGATATCTCTATATTCGGGCGGCCCGTCGAGACTATCGCAATAGTCTCCGGGTTCTTGGAGCCTAGGCTCTCGTAGGGGAAGAAGTGTGTATGTAAAAAGAGTAAGGCGTAATTGTATTGCAAATATCTTAAGTATAGAAAAGTAATTAGATGGTTGTGTCGAGATCCTATCCCTTGGTCGGGTTTTTTTTTTTTTTTTTTTTTTGTAATCATGCGTTATTTGTTTCTAGGTACAAAAAGCCTTATGCAGCGCGAGCTATGAAGAGATAAAAACCTATAAATGCAAACCTACCGCCCGCTTCGCCTCTTCATGGGAAAAATCAAACACCCCGAGTCTATAGGAAAAGTCTCTCCGGCCTAGCACCTAAGATAATATACCCCAGACACGTAAGGAAACAATACATAGAAACGTACAGGTAGAAATACCCAAACCCTTCTGCAGGCTCCCCAAAACAAAAGAAACCGCCTGTTCCAAGACCCAAAACTCGGGCCAGAAGGGGGTGGATGGACGATCGTCGACAGGTGAAAACACGGAAACCGTGGGCCCACTATAACCACTTGTGCGGTCGTGCAGGTCATTACATCGATCCAAGGCGTTGGACAATAGCCATGGAGGCAGTGCTATACTACGACTAGGCGTAACCGAGAAAGGGTCAACAGATCGGAGGAGGAGCAGTAGGGTGCCAGCCGGTGAGTAGCAGTAGGGTGCCAGCCGGTGGGGAGCAGTAGGGTGCCAGCCTGGGGGGGGGTTTAGCAGTAAGGTGCCAGCTGATGGGGCAGTACGGTGCCAGCGGATGGAACTGGGAGGTGGGAGGAGGAAGGATCGCGAGCGGACTAGCCACAACCGACAAACGGGCCATAGCAAGGGCTTTTGGGATGACGACGAAACCGAGCGAGACCGTGATGTTACTAACCGAGGCTTTCCCCATCAGAGGTACAAGCCCAGCAAGCCGAGGCCTACTTCGACGGAGAGTCCGACACCATAACGCCGACCGTGAGCGAAGTGAGAAGCTTTCCGACCGTGCAAAATGCTAAGCGAGGTGCAAAGCAAGTGCGGGGTAAGGGGGAGAACCGAACATCATGAGCTGGAGTCAACAACGAACAGGAACGAGAACCCCAAGGAAGGGAGGCCGAGGCCACAGAGGAGGAGGGAAGATGGCTTAACGTCAACTCCTAGGCAGTAGCCATCGTGGGAGAAGAGAGGTGGGTGGGGGAAAGTGACAATGATTTCCCGTGGTGTTGAGATTTCAATCACCGGAGGTGGAGGAGAGATGGTTCGTCTCCTATCCCTTGGTCGTTTTTTTTTCTTTTTTTTTCTTTTTTTTTGTAATCATGCATTATTTGTTTCTAGGTACAAAAAGCCTTATGCAGCGCTAACTATGAAGAGAAAAAAACCTATAAATGCAATCCCACCGCCTGCTTCACCTCTTTATCGGAAAAATCAAACACCCCGAGTCCATAGGAAAAGCCTCCCCCGCCTAGCACCTAAGATAATATACCCCAGACACGTAAGGAAACAATACATAGAAACGTACAGGTAGAGAGACCCAAACCCTTCAGGAGGCTCCCCAAAACAAAAGAAATGACGGCTGCTCTAAGGCCTTTTCGGGGCCCGGGGGAGAGGATAGATGATCGCCGACAAGGGAAAACTCATAGGTTGAGGGCCCACCAAAAACCATGATGTACGGTCGGGCAGGTGATTATATTGTTCCCAAGCGTTGGACAGAGCCACGGAGGCAGTGCTATACCACGACTAGGCGTAACCGAGGAAGGGCCGAACGATCGGAGGGGGAGAAGGGCGAGCGGAGCCACCGGGCAGAGGGGATGCCAGCCAACGACGATGAGCAGTAGGGTGCCAGCCGGTAAGTAGCAGTAGGATGCCAGCTGGTGGGTAGCAGTAAGGTGCCAGCTGGGGAGGAGGATTTGCAGTAAGGTGCCAGCTTATGGGGCAGTACGGTGCCAGCGGACGGAACCAGGAGGGGGGTAGAGGAAGGATCGCGAACGGGCTAGCCACAGCCGACGAACGGGCCATAGCAAGGGCTTTTGGGATGACGACGAGACTGGGATGAGACCGTGATGTTACTAACCGAGGCTTTCCCCACCAGGGGTACAAGCCCAGCAAGCCGAGGCCTACTTCGACTGAGAGTCCGACACCGTAACGCCGACGGTGAACGAAGCGAGAAGCTTTCCGACCGTGCAAAATGCTAAGCGAGGTGCGAAGCAAGTGCGGGGTAAGGGGGAGAACGGAACTTCATGAGCGGGTGTCAACGATAAACGGGAACGAGAACCCCAAGGAGGGGAGGCATGCGTGCCTCAGGAGAGGAGGGGAGATGGCTTAACGTCAACCCCTAGGCAGTAGCCATGATGGGGGAAGAGAGGTGGGTGGGGGATAGTGACGATGATT
>Ga0307509_10000513_pt1 | contig 66105 bp, 78 predicted proteins | sample 10_EM_MG_FD_202245 | JGI IMG/M metagenome (GOLD analysis project Ga0307509, IMG submission 202245) | Populus trichocarpa ectomycorrhiza microbial communities from riparian zone in the Pacific Northwest, United States - 10_EM | ecosystem: Host-associated > Plants > Roots > Unclassified | place...
AGCCGGAAATGGACCATGCCGATCCGGGATTGGAAAGCTGCGCTGACTCGCTTTACTATCCAGTTTGAAGAACGGGTGACCAACCTCTAACAACAAACCCGTTTACACAAAATTCCGGACACCCTCTAGCGCGCATGTGAACAGAATCCCAGTGGTCCAGAACGCGGTCCGAAATACATCTTGAAACGGCGTGAGATACCAAAACGCAGCCAGTATTCCAAAGACAAGGCCTGCGCCATAGAACAGTTGACTTCTGTTTAGTTTCTCGCATGTAGCCTCGAAGCATTCCAACTTCGATTTCAAGCGTTCTCTGAACTGATGAAATGTAATCATCGCGTACGCTATCCTCAAAGCCCTAACGTGATGTCGACAACGCTTCGTCGAGTAAACAGGATATTGGACTGACCTGTATTCCGGCATTCTCGCCTAAGTGCCTGTTTGGTAACGCAGGCAGATGTCTGCTCATGATAGTCATGTCCAATATTCTTTTGACTGTCGATGTCTCGCCGGTCTTGGCTCGGTAGTGTGTGAGGTCAATCGGGAACTGACCACGATTTCATGATCCCGGAGAAAAGAGAACGTTAGCATTCCCCGCCGAAATCAGCCATGAGCCGCGTCGATATAGCTTCTCCACCGCTCAGCAGAATATGAAGGCCAGCCACGCCGGATCGTCGAAAAAGCTCAGTAGCACGAAAGTGGCGAGGCGTTGCGCAAGATATTCCGCGCGGGAAACGAGGTCGCTCCAGCTCATTTTTGGCCCGCTCCGGTTGCAGCCGTTCGCGGCATCAGCGTGCCGCGACGACCACCGCTTCGATGCGGTAGCCGGGGTTGGCTAGCTTCGCTTCGATACAGGCGCGCGCTGGCGCCGTGCCGGCGGGGACCCATGCGTCCCACACGGCGTTCATCGCGGCGTAGTCGGCCATCTCGCGCAGGTAGAGGGTGACCAGCAGCAGCTTGCTCTTGTCGCTGCCGGCCTGCAGCAGCAGGCGCTCGACGCCGGTCAGCACCTCGCGGGTCTGCGTCGTGATGTCGGCGTCGATGCTCTGGGCGACTTCGACGAGATAGACGGTGTTGCCGTGCGCGACGGCATCCGAGTAGCGCGGCGTGGTGCCGTGGCGTTCGATGTCCATGACTGATGCTCCGTGTTGAAAAAGCGAAGCCGGCGCGGGGCCGGCTTCGCTGGCTAACGCCAGGCGCGGGAGAGTAGTTCATCCAGTGCCGCGATGATGCGCTCGCCTTCGTTAGCCATTGATCCAATTTTGTCGCCCAGCACCTCGGTTGGAATGGAGGTGATCTCCAGTGGGTTCAAGACAACCCGGTCGCCTTCGATGGTGAAAATCGGGTTGATCGTTGATGCGGGCAGCGTGGTCGTCTTGCTGAGTTCGTTCAGCGATACCAGCGGTACGACGACTCGCCGCCGCGATTTCTCGAAGTAAGACGATTGCACGACCACGATGTACGGGATGGTCGCCCGGTTCTTCCCGGAATTTCGATAAACATCGAACTGGGCGATCATAGGGTCGAGTAGTCGTCGGCGAACGAGCCATGCCTTGCATGGAACTGGTTCCATGCTTCGGCAACGGCGTCTCCCTGCTTTTGTCTGGAGAGCAGGGCTTCGTTCTGCTTCGCCACGTAATCAGCCAGAAGCGAATCGACTGTGGCGGAGAGGTTGTTGGTGAAGCCTCTTGCCTGCAGTACGGTGCCTTCGTTCAGCAATAGATTGAACGGACGTTTTTGGGGTGCGTGACCGGCTGTGTTTTTCATTCAGAGCCTCCTGTGCGCATAGTATGCGCATTTTGGCAAAAAAGGAATTCCGGCACGTCGTATCGAGCGATGGTGATGGAAAAAAGCCGGCGCGCGGCCGGCTTCGTTACTGCGTTGCCTGGTGCCGATCAGGCGACGGCGACCGGGATCTTGCCGATCTTGGCCTGCCATTCCTTCGGCCCGGTGTTGTGCACCGAGGTGCCCGACGAATCGACGGCGACCGTCACCGGCATGTCTTTGACGTCGAACTCGTAGATCGCTTCCATGCCGAGGTCGGCGAAGCCGACGACCTTGGCCGTCTTGATGGCTTTCGCCACGAGGTAGGCGGCGCCGCCGACGGCCATCAGGTAGGCCGACTTGTGCTTCTGGATCGCCTCGATCGCCTTCGGGCCGCGCTCGGCCTTGCCGACCATCGAGATGAGGCCGGTCTGCGCGAGCATCATTTCGGTGAAGCCGTCCATGCGCGTCGCGGTGGTCGGGCCGGCGGGGCCGACGGCTTCGTCGCGCACCGGGTCGACCGGGCCGACGTAGTAGATGACGCGGTTGGTGAAGTCGACCGGCAGCTTCTCGCCCTTGGCCAGCATGTCCTGGATGCGCTTGTGCGCGGCGTCGCGGCCGGTGAGCATCTTGCCGTTGAGGAGCAGGGTCTGGCCTGGCTTCCAGGCGGCGACTTCGGCCGGCGTCAGCGTGTCGAGGTTCACGCGGGTCGATTTCTCGGTATCCGGCGCCCACGCCACTTTCGGCCATTCGTTGAGGTCGGGCGGCGTCAGGATCGCCGGGCCGGAACCGTCGAGGTGGAAGTGCGCGTGGCGGGTAGCGGCGCAGTTCGGGATCATGGCTACCGGCAGCGAGGCGGCATGCGTCGGGTAGTCGAGGATCTTCACGTCGAGCACGGTGGTCAGGCCGCCGAGGCCCTGCGCGCCGATGCCGAGGGCGTTCACTTTTTCGTACAGTTCGAGGCGCAGTTCTTCGACGCGGTTGCTTGGGCCGCGCGCGATCAGTTCGTGGATGTCGACCGGCGCCATCAGCGATTCCTTGGCCAGCAGCATGGCTTTTTCCGGCGTGCCGCCGATGCCGATGCCGAGGATGCCCGGCGGGCACCAGCCGGCGCCCATCGTCGGGACGGTTTTGAGCACCCAGTCGACGATCGAATCGGACGGGTTCAACGCGTAGAACTTCGACTTGTTCTCCGAGCCGCCGCCCTTCGCCGCGCAGATGACTTCGACGTGGTGGCCGGGGACGATCTCGTAATGCACGACGGCCGGGGTGTTGTCCTTCGAGTTCTGGCGCTTGCCGGCCGGGTCGAGCAGCACCGAGGCGCGCAGCTTGTTGTCCGGGTTGCCGTAGGCGCGGCGCACGCCTTCGTTGCACATTTCCTGTACCGAGAGCTTGGCGTCCCACTTCACGTCCATGCCGACCTTGAGGAAGATCACGGCGATGCCGGTGTCCTGGCAGATCGGGCGGTGGCCTTCGGCGCACATGCGGCTGTTGGTCAGGATCTGCGCGATCGCGTCCTTGGCGGCGGCGCTCTGCTCGCGCTCGTAGGCGGCGCCGAGCGCCTTGATGTAGTCGAGCGGGTGGTAGTAGCTGATGTACTGGAACGCGTCGGCGACCGACTGGATGAAGTCTTCCTGGCGGATGGTGGTCATTTCAGGCTCTCTATCAAAGGCCCCGGGCCGTCCCCGGAGCGGGTGGTGGTTCAGTGCGACGCCTTGCTCAGGGCCAACGTCTGGTTCATGGTTTTGTCGACCCAGACCATGGCCATCGCCGAGAGCAGGAACACGACGTGGATGGTGACCTGCCACTGGATCGTGTGCTCGTTCATGTTGGCGGCGTTGATGAAGGTTTTCAGCAGATGGATCGACGAGATGCCGATGATCGCCGTCGATAGCTTGATCTTCAGTACGCCGGCATTGACGTGCGACAGCCATTCGGGCTGGTCCGGGTGGTCTTCGAGGTCGAGGCGCGAGACGAAGGTTTCGTAGCCGCCGATGATGACCATGATCAGCAGGTTGGCGATCATGACGACGTCGATCAGGCCGAGGACGACGAGCATGACCTCGGTTTCGTTGATGTGCGCGGTGCCGAAGGAGTTCTGCACGAGATGCAGGAGTTCGACCATGAACAGGTAGACATAGACACCCTGCGCCACGATCAGGCCGAGATACAGCGGCGCCTGGAGCCAGCGGCTCCAGAAGATGAAAGTCTCGAGTTTTTGGACGGTGGGTTTCATGAAGGGAAGGCGGTTTTCTGGCTCGGGAGGCGGGATTTTAGCATCAATCGAAATGCCGATTTTCGTTGCGCCGCCCCGAAATTCCTTAAGCGGTGTGTAAGCAATGCGTAAGGCTGGCAACGTTTAATCGGGGGTGATACGCGTGAATCAGCGCCGCGCCGACGATGTATAATCGACTGCCCGTCACGGCGGGGTCAGGGTATTGGGGGGTCCGATACTCTGCTGCATCGGCTGTAAGTCATTTATGAAACCTGCTCAGGAGATGGTCTATGTCCCAGAATGAATCCGTACAATTTATTCAGCCTTCCGCTGAATTCGTCAAGCAAGCGACGATTTCCGGCATGGATGCGTACAAGGCGCTGTGTGCGGAAGCCGAGAAGGATTACGCAGGCTATTGGGCCCGTTTGGCCCGCGAGCATCTCACTTGGAAACAGCCCTTCACGCAGGCACTCGATGAATCCGAAGCGCCTTTCTTCAAATGGTTTGCCGACGGCAAGCTGAACGTTTCTTACAACTGCCTCGATCGCAACGTCGAAGCCGGCCTCGGCGACAAGGTCGCGATCATTTTCGAAGCCGACGACGGCGAAGTCAAAAAGGTCACCTACAAGGATCTGCTGACCCGGGTCAGCCGCTTTGCCAACGGTCTGCGCGCCCGTGGCATCAAGAAGGGCGACCGCGTCGTCATCTACATGTCGATGGGTATCGAAGGCATCGTCGCCATGCAGGCTTGCGCCCGCATCGGTGCGATTCACTCGGTCGTGTTCGGTGGTTTCTCGGCGCAATCCGTGCGCGATCGCGTCAATGACGCGGGCGCCGTTGCCGTGATCACCGCCGACGAACAGTGCCGCGGCGGCAAGAAGATCCCGCTCAAGCCGGCGGTCGACGAAGGTCTGGCGCTCGGTGGTTGCGAGACGATCAAGGACGTCATCGTCTTCAAGCGCACCGGTGGCGCCTGCACGATGGTTGCCGGCCGTGACATTTGGTGGGACGACGTGACCGCCGGCCAGTCCGACGTTTGCGAGCCGGAGTGGGTCGATGCCGAGCATCCCCTGTTCCTGCTTTACACCTCCGGTTCGACCGGCAAGCCGAAGGGCGTTCAGCATTGCACGGGCGGCTACCTGCTGCACGCCGTGCTGACCATGAAGTGGACCTTCGACCTGAAGCCGAACGACGTGTTCTGGTGCACGGCCGACATCGGCTGGGTTACCGGCCACACCTACATCACCTACGGCCCGCTCGCCTGCGGCGGCACCGAGATCGTTTTCGAAGGCATCCCGACCTATCCGGACGCCGGCCGTTTCTGGAAGATGATCCAGGATCACAAGGTCAGCGTTTTCTACACGGCACCGACTGCCATCCGTTCGCTGATCAAGGCCGCCGATACCAACCCGGCCGTCGCGCCTGGCGCGTATGACCTGTCCTCGCTGCGCCTGCTCGGTTCGGTCGGCGAGCCGATCAATCCGGCCGCATGGACGTGGTACTACGAGAACGTCGGCGGCAGCAAGTGCCCGATCGTCGATACCTTCTGGCAGACGGAAACCGGCGGCCACATGATCACCCCGCTGCCGGGCGCGACGCCGATGGTTCCGGGTTCGTGCACGCTGCCCTTCCCGGGCATCCAGTTCTCGGTGGTCGATGAAACCGGCACCGAACTCGATTGGGGCAAGGGCGGTATCCTGGTCTGCAAGAAGCCGTGGCCGTCGATGATCCGCAACATCTGGAATGATCCGGAGCGTTTCAAGAAGTCGTACTACCCGGATGATTTCAACGGCAAGCTCTACCTCGCCGGCGACGGCGCGGTGCGCGATGCGACGACGGGTTATTTCACGATCACCGGCCGTATCGACGACGTGCTGAACGTTTCCGGTCACCGCATGGGAACGATGGAAATCGAATCCGCGCTGGTCTCGCATCCGATGGTTGCCGAGGCAGCCGTGGTTGGCCGTCCGGACGATCTGACCGGTGAAGCCATTTGCGCCTTCGTGGTGCTCAAGGGCGTTCGCCCGACCGGCGATGCGGCGAAGAAGTTCATCAAGGAACTGCAGGATCACGTCGGCAAGGAGATCGGTCCGATCGCCAAGCCGAAGGACATCCGCTTCGGTGAAAACCTGCCGAAGACGCGTTCCGGCAAGATCATGCGTCGCCTGCTGCGTTCGCTGGCCAAGGGCGAAGAAGTGACGCAGGACACCTCGACGCTGGAAAACCCGGCGATCCTGGAACAACTCAAGCTGCCGGCAGCTTGATTCGGCTTGCGGCGCGACCCGGGCAACCGGGCCGCGCCGCGGCACAACCTGGTAATTCCGGATCACCTACGCAAGGCTCAGGGAAGCAGGAGACACGGTCTTTGATTCGCCATACGTATTTCGCATAGCGCTTCGAGACCAGGCAAAACAGCGGCAGTGAAGACCGCGACTCAGGCCGGCGCCATCGAAGCGCCGGCCTGTTCATTTGTGCTTCAGGAAAGTCAGGAAAGGCAGGGATGAATACCAACGCAACACAGATGCTGGTATCCGCAACCATGGAGTTCCTCCGCCGGCATGCGCCGTTCGACCGGATGGAAACCGATGCGCTGCATTTTCTGGCCGAGCGCCTGAAACTGGCCTATTACGCCAAAGACACGCAGATCGTCACGCCCGAGATGGGTGTCGTCAATACCTTCTACATTCTGCAGCGCGGCAAGGTCTTGTCGCGCCAGACCGGCGACGTCAGCGTGGTTGATTATTCGACGATGACGATCGGGCCGGGCGAGGGCTTTCCGATCGGTTCGGTGACGGCGCAGCGCCCGTCGACCAATTCCTACGTCGCGCTCGACGATGTCTTCTGCTACGAGCTGCCGGTGCAGGATTTCTTCGCGGTGATGCAGAAGAGCACCGTGTTCAATCTCTTCTGCACACAGTACATCGCCAGCCTGCTCAGCCAGTCGCGGCAGCAATTGCAGGTGCAGTTTTCGCAGCGCGCCGCCGAGCAGCAGACGATGAATTCGCCGCTCGCCTCGATCGTCAAGAAGGCGGCGATTTCGGTGCCGCCCGATACGTCGATCCGCAAGGTGATCGAAGTCATGGCGGCCGGGCACATCGGTTCGATGATCATCGTCGATGAGGAGAGCAAGCCGATCGGCATTTTCACGCAGTCCGACGTTCTGAAGCGCATCGTGCTGCCGGGCGTTGCGCTCGACGAGCCGGTTTCGTCGGTGATGTCCGCCGCGCCACACGCCCTGTCGATCAGCGCGAACGCCTACGATGCCGCGCTGGCGATGGCCATGCACGGGATTCGCCACGTTCTGGCGGTCGATGAGGGCGGCAAGCTGAAGGGCGTCATTTCCGAGCGCGATCTCTTTACGCTGCAACGCGTCGGCCTGCGCCAGATCCGCCAGTCAATCGATACCTCGACCGATCTCGACATGCTGCGCCAGGCGGCCAGCGACGTTCGCCAGCTGGCGCTCAACATGCTGGCGCAAGGGGTCGGCGCCGAACAGCTGACGCAGTTCATCTCGGCGCTCAACGATACGCTGACGCGCCGCATCATCCAGATCAACCTCGAGCGCCACGATCTCTACGGCATCGACTGGGCCTGGCTGTCCTTCGGTTCGGAGGGGCGCGACGAGCAGACGTTCAGCACCGATCAGGACAACGGCATCGTCTATGTGTGCACCGACATCATGGACCGCGAGCTGACGCAGCTGCGCTTCCTCGAATTTGCGCGCGACGTGAACAGTGACCTCGACAAGGTCGGCTTTCCGCTATGCAAGGGCAACATCATGGCGAGCAACCCGGACCTCTGCCTGACGCTTGAGGAATGGGAGAACAAGTTCGCTGCCTGGGTGCGCATGCCGGACCCGCATGCGCTGCTCAATGCGACGATCTTCTTCGATTTCCGCCCCCTGTTCGGCATGACCAGCCTGGCGCACCGCCTGCGTCTGACGCTGTTCCAGCAGGTGCGCGGCAACCCGCTGTTCATGCGCATGATGGCGCAGAATGCGCTCTCGGTGCAGCCGCCGCTCGGCAAGATCCGCGATTTCATTACCGATGCCGACCCCGAACATCCGGGTACGATCGACCTCAAGAAATTCGGCGCCCGCCTGTTCATCGACGCCGCGCGGATCTTTTCCCTGGCGCAGGGCGTGTCCAATACCAACACCGTGCAGCGCCTCCGGCTGGCGAGCGCGAAGATGAACGTTTCGACGGACGAAGTGGGGTCGATCATCGAAGGCTTCAACTTCATCCAGCTGATCCGTTTGCGGCATCAGCACTTCGAGCAGGAGCACGGCCGTCCGGGCGACAATTTCGTCAAGCCCGACGACCTCAATCAGCTGGAACGCCGGATTCTGAAAGAATCCTTCCGTCAGGTGCGCAAGTTGCAGCAGCGCCTGAAACTCGACTATCAGACCTGACGCCATGAAGTGGCTATCCAGATTGTTTGGCCGCGAGGCACTGCCGGAAGTCGAGTTGAAGCCCGAGCAGCGGCAGGCGATCGCCGAGTGGGAAAATTTGCCGGTGCCCGACTCCGACCGCCCGCATTGCCTGAGTCGCTATGTCGTGGTCGATGTCGAAACCAGTGGCCTCAACATGAAGGAGGACACGCTGATTTCGATTGGCGCGGTTGCCGTGACGAATGGCCTGATCGATTTCAACGATGCGTTCGACGTGGTGCTGCGCCAGGATCAGGTCAGCACCGACGCGAACATCCTGATTCACGGGATCGGCGGTTCGGCGCAGAGCGAGGGGATCGATCCGCCGGACGCGCTGATCGCCTTTCTCCGCTATCTCGGCAAGTCGCGCTTGGTGGCTTATCACGCGCTGTTCGACCAGACCATGATCGAACGCGCGATCAACCAGTATCTCGGCATCCGCTTCGATCAGCCATGGATCGATCTGGCCTGGGTCGTGCCGGATCTCTTCCGCGATCGCATCAATGAGCAGGTCGATCTCGATGTCTGGCTGCGGCTGTTCGGCATCGAAAACATCCAGCGCCATAACGCCGTCTCCGATGCCTACGCCACCGCTAAGCTGCTGCAGGTGGTCATTGCACGCGGTGCGCAGCACAAGGCGGAGACGCCGGCGAGCTTCGCCGATATCGAAAAATCCCGTCGCTGGATGCGGCGTGCCAGCTGATGAAACGCGCCCGGGGCGGCTTTGATGGATAACCTGTCGATCAAGCTGCGGCGCTATTTCGGCCTATATACCGGCGCTTTCGTGCTTTTCGTCATCGCGCTGGGCATCCTCGAACAGCACGGGATGCCGGCGCGCTGGATCGGCTATTCCTTTCTCTTCCTCACCATTTTTCTTTACGCCGCGATTGGCGTGATGGCCCGCACCGCCAACGTCTCCGAGTATTACGTGGCGGGGCGGCGGGTGCCGGCGCTGTTCAACGGCATGGCGACCGGCGCCGACTGGATGAGCGCCGCGTCCTTCATGGGGCTGGCCGGAACGCTCTACCTTTCAGGCTATCAGGGCCTGGCCTACGTGATGGGATGGACCGGCGGTTACGTTCTGGTCGCCTTGCTGCTGGCGCCTTACCTGCGCCGTTTCGGGCAATACACGATCCCGGATTTCCTCGGCGCGCGTTACGGCGGCAACGCGGCGCGCCTGGTCGGCGTATTCGCGGCGGTTCTCGCGTCCTTCGTATATGTGGTCGCGCAGATCTACGGCGTCGGCGTGATTACCAGCCGCTTTGTCGGCCTGCAGTTCGAGATCGGCGTTTTCGTCGGGCTGGCCGGCATTCTGGTCTGTTCCTTTCTCGGGGGGATGCGTGCGGTGACCTGGACGCAGGTCGCGCAGTACGTCGTTCTGATCGTCGCCTATATCGCGCCGGTCGCCATACTGTCGTTCAAAGTGACCGGCGTGCCGATTCCGCAGGCCGTTTATGGCGAGGTGCTGCAACAAGTCGGGGTGCTTGAAACGAAGATTTTCGAGAACCCCAAGGAAATCGACGTGCGCCGCCTCTATCGCGAACGCGCCGACGCCTACTACGAGAAGATTCTCCGCCTGCCCATGTCGCTGACCGAGGAAAAGCAGCGCCTGTCGACGCAGATCAACGACCTCAAGGGCAGCGAGGTGCAGATGCGCGAGGTGGTCGCCCTCGAAAAACAACGCCGCGATATGCCGCAGACGCCCGATGCCGCGCGGGAACGCTGGGATGCCGCGATGCGCGCGGCGGCCGAGCGCGGCGCGGAGCCGACGCATCATGCCACGGCCTTTCCCGGAAGTGACGAGCAGGCGCAGGATACGGCGCGCCTGAATTTTCTCACCCTGGTCTTTTGCCTGATGGTGGGAACCGCCGCGCTGCCGCATGTCCTGACGCGCTACTACACCACGCCATCGGTGAAGGAGGCGCGTAACTCGGTGGTCTGGTCGCTGTTCTTCATTTTGATGCTCTATCTGACGGCGCCGGCATACGCCGTTTTCGCCAAGTACGAAATCTATTCCACGCTGATCAACAGCAGTATTGCGCAGTTGCCAGGTTGGATCAGCGCGTGGAGCAAGATCGGCCTCGTCTCGATCGAGGACATCAACCACGATGGCATTTTGCAGCTGGCCGAGCTGGCGCTTAATCCCGACGTCATCGTGCTGGCGATGCCCGAAATCGCCGGCCTGCCCTATGTGATTTCCGGCCTGGTGGCGGCCGGTGCGCTGGCGGCGGCCCTGTCGACGGCCGACGGTCTATTGCTGACGATCGCCGGTTCGCTGTCGCACGACGTCTATTACAAGATCTACCGGCCGGGCGCGTCGACGCAGTGGCGGCTGGTCGTCTCGAAGTCGGCCCTGCTGGTGGTGGCGGTGATCGGCGCGACGGTGGCGTCGCAGAAACCGGGGACCATCCTGTTCATGGTGGCCTGGGCCTTTTCGCTTGCGGCGGCCGCGTTTTTCCCGGCGCTGGTGCTGGGGATTTTCTGGAAGCGGGCGAACAAGGCCGGCGCCGTCAGCGGCATGCTCGTCGGCCTCCTGATCACGCTTTATTACATGGTGCGCGTGCAGTTCGACACCATTCCCTGGCTGGGGATCTACGGCATCGGCATGGAGCCGTGGCTGGGCATCCAGTCGACCTCCGCCGGCGTCTGGGGGGTTGCGCTCGGCTTCGTCACGGTGGTTCTCGTCAGCCTGCTGACCGATCCGCCCGGTCAAGATATACAGGAGTTCGTGGAGCAGGTTCGCTACCCGGCAATCGAGCGTTGAACGCCCACGCTATGGTCGAGCAGGTTTCAGGATAAGAATGCCGGTTGGCAAAGGAGGAGGGCTTCGATGCAGGTCTCCAGGAAACATCGGGAATACTGGCGCAAGAATCTGAGACTGACGGCGATCCTGCTGGCGATCTGGTTTGTCGTGACATTCGTCGCCGGCTATTTCGCGCGTGAACTCAACAGCGTCACGTTCTTCGGTTTTCCACTCGGCTTCTACATGGGAGCGCAGGGCTCGCTGATCATTTATGTGCTGATCATCTGGTACTACGCCTGGTACATGAACCGGCTCGACAGCGACTATGGCGTCGAGCAGGATGAGAGCAAAAACCCGTGACGAGCATCGCGTTGCTGATCGTCAGCATATTGCGCGCCTTCGTCGAAGTGGCTCTGCTCGGCCTTGCCGGGCAATGCGTGCTGGGGCTGCTCTCCGGCGCCGCGCGCGAGCGCAATCCGATCTACCGTTTTTTCTGCATCGTCACCCGGCCGCCGCTTCGGGCGATGCGTTTTGTCATTCCCGGACTGATTGTCGACCGGCATATTCCGGCCGTCGCCTTCTTCGTCCTGTTCTGGCTGTGGATACTGCTCGCCTACGTCAAGCGCTCGATTGCCGCATAAGGCGGCAAAGCTTGGAGCGCGCCCACTCTTCTGCTAGAATGCGCGCTCTTCTGGAGAGGTGGATGAGTGGTTTAAGTCGCACGCCTGGAAAGCGTGTGTAGGATAATATCCTACCGCGGGTTCGAATCCCGCCTTCTCCGCCAGAATACTCGAAAACCCGCATAGCCTAAGGCTTTGCGGGTTTTTGTTTTATGTCTTTGGTATTCCGTGTCTGGTCGGTAAGTTTTGGTAATGGCTCGGTAATCTCCCATTTTTAGCAGCGCTGCTAAAAATGGGAGATTACCGAGTCATGAGCCGCAAACGTTATGTAAGCAGCGTTTCTCCGATAGGGCTCGATCACCTATTTCGCTAGCTATACCAAGTAGCTTCTAAAGCCGGGGGGCGGCTCAGAGACTCTCATCAGTGTAAAATAAGCCGCTTAATATCACCGGAAAACCAGCCCCAATGGATCTCTCAAAACTGTCCCTTGCAGAACTGAAAAGCCTTCAGATTCAACTTCCCAAAGAAATCGCAAGCCGGCAAAAAGAAGAAAAGGCCAAGCTGCTCAAGGAGCTTGAAGCCATGGCTTCCAAACGCGGTTTCGACTTTGCGGAATTAGTGGGGGCGGCTGCGAAAAAAGAACGTGTTCCCGTTGCAGCGAAATACCGCAATCCGTCTAATCCTGATTTGACTTGGTCTGGTCGTGGTCGCAAGCCGATCTGGGTGGCCGAATTTCTGCAGAACGGCGGTGCGTTGGAGCAGCTTTCGGTTTAAGCGTTGCTCGGAACAAAGGAAAAGCTGCTTCAATATCCCAGCGGCACCTTCTGCCAAGAGGCTATTCTGACGCTTCTCGACGCTTAAACTCTCCGATGCAGGTGCTAACCATGAAATACCGGATCATTCCCGTTACCCCGTTCCAGCAGAATTGTTGCCTGTTGTGGTGCGAAGAAACCAGCCGTGCGGTGGTGACCGATCCGGGCGGCGACGTTTCGCGCATTCTCCGCGCCGTCGAGGAGTGCGGCGTGACGCTGGAAAAGATTCTGGTGACGCATGGTCATATCGACCATGCCGGCGCGGTGGCCGAGCTGGCCGAGCGGTTGTCCCTGCCGATCGAAGGGCCGCAGCGTGAAGATCAGTTCTGGATCGACGGCATGCCGGAGCAGAGCAAGATGTTCGGCTTCCCGGATGTGCGCGCCTTTACCCCGGACCGTTGGCTGGAGCATGGCGACAAGGTGCAGTTCGGCAATGTGACGCTGGACGTTCTGCACTGTCCCGGGCATACGCCGGGCCACGTCGTGCTTTTCGATGCGGCAAGCCGTCTGGCCATCGTCGGCGACGTGCTGTTCCAGGGCTCGGTCGGGCGTACCGATTTCCCGAAGGGCGATTTCGACACGCTGATTTCGTCCATCCGCGGCCGGCTCTGGCCGCTCGGCGACGACGTCGCGTTCATTCCCGGTCACGGGCCGATGTCGACCTTCGGCAGCGAGCGGCGCAGCAATCCCTTCTGCGGCGATTGAGCCGGGCGACGCCCCAAATCCTAGACATTGGTTTTTTCAAGCAGGGCGGCGAATTCGTCGGCGGGTAACGGACGGCTGAAGTAATAGCCCTGGATCTCGTCGCAACCGGCTTCGCGCAGGAACTCCATCTGCGCGGCAGTTTCGACGCCTTCGGCGATGACTGAGAGGCGGAGGTTCTTGGCCATGCTGATGATGGCGCGGGCGATCGCCGAGTCGTCCTGGTCGGCCGGAATGCCGCGCACGAAAGACTGGTCGATCTTGAGATTGTCGATCGGAAAACGCTTCAGGTAAGACAGGCTGGAGTAGCCCGTACCGAAATCGTCGAGTGCCATGAGGATGCCGGCCTCGCCGAATTCACGCATCATCGCCACCACCGAATCGGCATTGTGCATCAGCATGCTCTCGGTAATTTCGAGCTCGAGCGAGTCGCTCGGGACGCCGTGCCGCGCGATGATGTCGAGCACCGTTTTCGGCAGTGCGGCGCTGAACTGGCGGGTCGACAGGTTGACCGCGACGCGAACCGGCGGCAGCCCTTGGTCGATCCAGGCGCGGATCTGGCGGCACGCGGCATCGATCACCCATTCCCCGATCGGAATGATCAAACCGGTTTCTTCCGCTACCGGAATGAACTGCGCCGGAGAAATCATGCCCTGCTCCGGGTGATACCAGCGCAGCAAGGCTTCGGCGCCGTTGATGCGACCGCTGGCGAGATCGAGCTGGGGCTGGTAGTGCAGGCGGAGTTCGCCGCGCTCGACGGCGCGGCGCAGATTGCCTTCCAGCTTCAGTTGATCGAGCGAGCGCAGGTTCATCTCGTGCGAATAGAAGACGTGGGTGCTGTTGCCGAGCTTTTTGGCGCGATACATGGCGACGTCGGCATTCTTGACGAGCGTTTCGGGATCGCGCCCGTCGTCCGGGAAAACGCTGATGCCGATGCTCGCCGAGAGCAGCACTTCGTGTTGCTCGACGAGGAAAGGTTCGGCGACGGCGGCCAGCAGTTTCTGCGCGACATGGCCGGCGTGTTCGCTGCGCGTGATGTCGGGCAGGGCGATCACGAACTCGTCGCCGCCGAGGCGCGAAACGAGATCCTGGCTGCGCAGCGTCGCCGTCAACCGCCGCCCGACTTCGCGCAGGATGCTGTCGGCCGGCGTGTGGCCGAAGGAGTCGTTGACGTTCTTGAACCGGTTCAGGTCGAGGAATAGCAGGGCGCCGTACGTCCGGTTGCGATGCGCTTCGGAGAGCACCTGATCGAGCAGGGAGTAGAAGAGCGCCCGGTTGGGCAATCCGGTCAGCGGGTCGTAGTAGGCCAGGCGATGTATCTGGTATTCGGCTTCCTTGCGTTCGGTGATGTCCGAGAAAACCAGGAATAAATGCCCGTGTGTTCCGTGCAGGTCCTGCACCAGGCTGACCGTCGCGCCGACCGGGAAGCATTCCCCAGTTTTCCGCCGCAGTTGGAGCTCGCCCGACCATTGTCCCGTGGTATCCACCCGGCTGCGAATGTCTTCGTTCAGCAGTGCGTTTTCGGGCAGTGCGTTGAGCATCTCCGGCGACTTGCCGAGCGCTTCGGCCTCGGCATAGCCGGTGATCACGGAGAACGCCTGGTTCGCCGAAATGATCCGCTGCGCCGAGTCGGTTACGAGCACGGCTTCGCTGTTGCGTTCGAAAATCTTCGCGTGCAGGTGGAGTTTTTCTTCCGCCGCCATGCGGTCGGAGATGTCGACCACGTAGCCGACCAGGCCGCTCGGGTGGCCGGTTTCATCGTGCGCGACCGAAAGCGAGACGCTGGCCCAGAAAATTTCGCCGGATTTCTTGCGCCGACGCACGGTCATCTCGTGACTGCCGTTCTCCAGAAAGGCATTGAACAGCGGGTCGTCTTCGTCCGTGTCGGCGTAGAGCGTAAGGATGTTCTTGCCGATGATTTCGGCCGCGGCATAACCGAATAGCTGTTCGGCGCCACGGTTCCAGCCGCTGATGTAGCCATCGAGATCCATCGTGATAACCGAGTCGCGAATCTGGTCGAGCAGTTGCGCCTGGTGGCGCAGCTCGGCTTCGCTGGCCGCGAGTTCAGCAATCCGCTGGTCGTGGGAAAAGCGGGCGTGCAGCATGCCGGCGAGCAAGGAGGCAAGGTCGGCAAAGCGGCGGATGGCGGCATCGTCGTAAGCGTCGATCTTGTCGGCGATGCCGATGAAGCCGAGCATTTCCTCGCGGAAGGCCAGTGGAAATCCCAGGCGTGCGCTGGTTTCGTCGCCGGCGGCAGCGCGACAGACCAGCGAGCCGCAGGCCGCCGTTTCGTCGAGCAGTTCGGCCCACGCGCCGTGCAGCGAGTGGCGCTCCTCGCGCAGGACGAAACAGGCCTCGGCGCTCGACAAGGCGCTGCGGAAGAGTGCCGCAATCGTTTCGCTGGAGATCGCCCCGGCGCGGTAAAGAATGGCGTAGTAGAGCTGGCCCGCGAGTTCGAAGTCGGAAGGGCCGGCGTCGTTGCCTGGGTTGAGGGCGTTATGCGGCTCGGGTGCCATGGGTGAGCGGGGATCTCGTCTAGTCGAGATTGATCCCGCTGGCCCAGAAGAAGGCCGCGGTCTGTGCTTTTGCGTGGCGGGCCGGGCTGACGCCGATTTGCGTCAGCGTATCGGCGGCGGCCAGGAAGTTCCCCGATTCGCCGGCGATGATGGCGCTGAGCAGGTGGCCAAGAACGCCTTCGCGCGAATCCAACGCATCGCGAATCGCGCTATGCAGCGGCAGGGCGGCGAGAATCTCCTTCATCGGCAGGTTGAGCAGGACGTCGAGCAGCGAAAAGATTCCCGCCATGAAGGCGGTGTCGCCAAAGTCCGGAAGATCGATCGCCGGTTCGATCGCGCTGGCAAGAAGTTCCATCTGGCGGCCACGGGCTGCGGCAAGTTGCATCAGCGGATTGGGTTCATTTACGTGCGCCAGCTGGTTGGCGTAGATCAGCAGTTGCAGCCAGCGTTGCAATTGACGGCGGCCGAGGATGGCGATCGCCTGGTGAAAGCTGCCGATGGTCGTCTTGGCGCCGACGGCGACCGAATTGACCAGGCGCAGCAGGTTGTACGAGAGCTTCGGTTCTTCGCGGAAAATTTCCTCGATTTCATGCGTGTCGGCATCCTGCGCGACGAGGCTTAGCAGCTTGAGCAGTTTCAGGCGGGTGAGGTCGGGCTCCTTGCCGGCCAGCGGGTCGCGCCCGGTGATGAAGCTGCTGTCGCACAATTCGATGCGTCTGGTCGTTGCCCAGTCGAAGCGTTCGTGCGAGCCGACGCTGCTGGCAATTCTGCGGAATCCGGCCTCGCCGGTGTAAATCAGATCGACGGTCGGTACTTGCTCGCGGGCAAAATCAGCGTCGAACTGGAGGTAATCGAAGGCCGTAACCGGAATCTGCCGGATGACTTCCGGGTTTTCCACGCGCAAGGCGAAATGCCGTCCGTGCTTGCGCAGCGCCGTGCATCGCTCGATGCACGCAGCATCGTCGCGGCTGTTTGCCGGGAGCACGAAAATAACTTGGTTGGCTTCGAATTTCTGAATAAACTCGCTCTGCTCAAGCCAGGCGGGATCGGTCGGTAAAACAAACGGCATTTTTGCGGCAAGCGACGTGGCGCCGGAGTCGATGAAGCAGCGCGTCAGATCGGCGCTTTCGATGGCTTCCGTCCGGCCAGTCTGCCAGTCGAGTGCGGCCCAGGCACGGTTGGGGGCGAGTAGCGGACGGAGAAAGAAATAAGGAGCGGGCATATGGTCGTTTTTTGGTTTCAATCGCCGCAACACTCGAATGCGACGCTACGGTCTGTTCCGGGGCCGCTGCCAGGCAGCGACACTCCTTGGGAGAGGCCGCCGCGCTGGCCTCTGGCCATCGGATTATGGTACTAGATACTGACGCCGCACCGCTACAATTCAAGAGATTCTTGCTAAGGAAGGCTAACGGCAATATGAAGAGACTCTTTAGTTCCCGATATCTGAGGTGCGCAATTTTATTGCTGCTCGGTGTCATTTCGATGACTGCCGAAGGACGCGACCTGCGCCTGGCGACGACCACGAGCACGGAAAACTCCGGTCTTCTGCGCGTCATCCTGCCGCTCTTCGAAACGAAGCTGGGCGGCAAGGTCCAGGTCGTTTCGGTCGGTACCGGCAAGGCGCTCAAACTCGGCGAGAATGGCGACGTCGACGTCGTGCTGGTCCATGCGCGCGAGGCGGAAGATGCTTTCGTGGCGGCCGGCCACGGCGTCAATCGGCGCGACGTAATGTACAACGACTTCATCCTGGTCGGCCCGCCGGGCGATCCGGCTGCCGTGCACGGCGGCAACGACGTGCTCGAGGCCTTCCGCCGCATCGCGGCGGGCAAGGCGCGCTTCATCTCGCGCGGCGACGATTCGGGAACCGACAAAATGGAAAAGGGCTATTGGCAGCAGATCGGCGTCGCGCCAAAAGGCGCGCCGTGGCACGTGTCGGCCGGGCTGGGTATGGGCGAGGTGCTGACCATGGCGGGCGAGATGCAGGGCTACACGCTGTCCGACCGCGCGACTTACGCCGCCTACAAGGCGAAGACCGGACTCGAGATCGCGGTGCAGGGCGATACCCGCATGTTCAATCCCTACGGCATCGTCGCGGTCAATCCGAAGAAATACCCGGATATCAATTACGCGGGGGCGATGGCGCTCGTCGAGTGGATGACCGGGCCGGAGGGGCGTGCCGCCATCGCCGGCTTCAAACCGAATGGCGAGCAGCTATTCTTCGTCGCGCCGGCGAACTAAGGCCAGCCGGGTTTGGAGCTGCTCGATACCTCGCATCAGGCGCTGCTGCTCCTGTTCTCCGGTGACCCCGAGCTGTGGGGCATCGTCGGCGTTTCGCTGTCGGTCTCGCTGATCGCCATGCTGATCGCCATGCCGCTCGGTGTCGGCAGCGGCTATCTGCTGGCCAGCGTCGAGTTTGTCGGGCGGCGCCCGTTGATCGTGCTGATTCAGGGGTTGCTCGCTTCGCCGACCGTGGTCGTCGGCCTGATGCTCTACCTGTTGCTTTCGCGCCATGGCGTTTTCGGGCAGCTGCATTTGTTGTTCACGCAGAGCGCGATGGTGATCGGGCAGGTGCTGATCGCCTTGCCGGTGCTCATCGCTTTTTCGCTGTCGGCCATTCAGAGCGCCGATCCGCGCGCCCGCGAGACGGCGCTGGCGCTCGGTGCCACGCCGCCGCGCGTGGCGTGGACGATGCTCGTCGAGGTGCGTTTCGCGCTGATGGCGGCGGTGTGCAACGCATTCGGGAGAGTCGTCTCGGAGGTAGGCTGCTCGCTGATGGTCGGCGGCAACATCGCCGGCGTCACGCGCAACATTCCGACGGCGATTGCGCTGGAAACCAGCAAGGGCGATTTCGCGCAGGGCATCGCGCTCGGTATCGTGCTGCTGGTCGTCGCGCTCGGTGTCAATTCGGCCTTTGCGTTTTTTCAGGGGGAGTCGCAGCGATGAGTTTGCTGGCGATTTCCGCGCTCGAAAAATCGTTCGGCGAGCGGCGTCTGTTTTCGATCGATGCGCTGCAACTGGCGGCCGGCGAGCGCTACGCGCTGACCGGTGAAAACGGCGCCGGCAAGTCGACGCTGCTGCGCATCCTGGCTGGTCTCGAAACGCCCGCCGCGGGCGCGGGGCGCTACGGCAGTCGGCACTTCAACTGGAACCCGTATCCCGACTGGCTGCGGCGCGAAGTGATCTACGTGCATCAGCAGCCTTACCTCTTTCATACCAGCGTCGCCGACAATATCGCCTACGGTCTGCGGGCGCGCGGCGTCGAACGCGGCGAGCGCGAGCGGCAGGTCGCCGAGGCGATCGGCTGGGCGCGCCTCGAGCACTTGCTCGGCACGCCGCCGCAAAAGCTGTCCGGCGGCGAGAAGCAGCGCGTCGCGCTGGCGCGGGCCTGGGTTCTGGCGCCTAAAGTCCTCTTGCTCGACGAGCCGACGGCCAATCTCGATGCCGAATCGCGGCAACAGACGCTGGCGCTGGTTCGCGAGTTTTGCAGCCCGCGCACGACCGCCGTGATCGCCTGCCACGATCGCGACGTGATGGAACTGCCGCACATGCGCCGTCTGCACCTTGCCAACGGCCGCATCGACCTGGAGCGTGTCGGTACAAGCTGACGGTGCTGCTGCTGAGAGAAGTGGAGCGTGTTGCCAGCGACGCTTCGTGCGGCGCGTCGATTAAAAGGGGGCGATTGTCTTTTGAAGCGGATCGGGGGCTGCGTTAGCGCCTCGGCGGTGTCGGCAAGCCCGGTCCGGCAAGGCTGACGTGGATGCTGCCGGTGGCCAGCGTAATTTCGCGAAGAAAGCTTAGCAATCCCGCGATCAGGGCCAGCATGGCGGCAATGAACAGCAGGGCGACGACATCGGACAACTCGACGCCCATTACCGAGCCGACGAAAAGCGTGGCGATCACGACACAGATGAACAGGGCGCAGATCGTGCACAGGCTGATCGCCCAATGGATCAGGCGGGCCCTGCGCGAGAGGATTTTCATTTCGGTCTGATTCAGATTCCGGTCGGCTTGATTGTTCTCGCTGCCGGAAAGGAGGCGTTCCAGCACGCGAAAGCGATCAACGACCCGCGCCAGGCGGTTGATCAGCACGGACAGGATGGCGCCAACGCCGGTCAGGAGAAATACCGGCGCGACGGCCAACTGGATGACGTGGGCGACAGTGGAGACCCCTGCTGCTTGCACCGGACTACCTCGCGAAGAAAAGCCCGACCAGGGGCCGGGCTCAGGCGTTGCCGAAGCCGATCAAGGCTTCAGAACTGATTCAGGTCGGCGTTCGGGTCTTTCTTCGCGGCACCGGGTTTGCGGCCGCGGGCGGGCGAAGGCAGATCGCAGGAGAGGCGGCAACTGACGCCCTCGATCTTCTTGCCCTCGACGTAGCGCGTGACGTTGCAGCAGATCACGTCGCCGGAGGACGACAGCTCTGCGACCTGGGTCTTCAACTGCGCCATCGGGATGTGAAGCGCCTTGGCGATCTCGGCGTCGAGCCGTTCGCCGTTGGTTTTCAGGAACTGAAGAATGGATGCGTTCATTTGGGGTACTCCTACGCTGATTTCGTAGTTTGAAAAGTCCAGCGCAGTGTGCGCCGCCAACTCTTTTGTAGCAAGTAAAAAACTGTATCGTTTTTGTCACGATCCGTTGCGGGCGAGCGGCTGCACGCCATCCGTCTCGAAACGAAAAAACCCGACGCCGCAGCGCCGGGTTCTACTTCGGCCCTTGCCGGGCTGAATTTTCGGGTCAGCAGGGCGCTCAGGCGGCCTTCTTGACCAGCTTTGCCGTTGCAGCGCTGGCTGCGGCGACGTTGGCTTCGGCCATTTCGGTGGCTTGCTTGGCCGCGTTGCTGAGGTTGCTGTAGGCCGAGTTGGCGGCGGCGATTGCCGACTTCACGGCGCTGACGGCAACTTCCGAGCCGGCCGGGGCGTTCTTCAGGGCGTTGTCGATGGCCGAGGTGACCTTCTTGTTCACTTCGGAAACCTGCGCTTCGACGACCTGGGTCAAGCCATTCGACGACTGGCTGACGATTTCATAGACGCCGCGCGAGTAGGCGAGGGCCTTCTCGACGGTCGGCTGGGCCAGGGATTTCTGCAGAGCAACCAGACCCTGGATGTCCTTGACGGCGAGCAGCGCCTTGGCGTTGGCGGCGTTGTCTTCAACTGCGGCACGGACGGTGTTCAGGTTCAGCAGGGTCAGGTTGGCGAGGCCGGTCAGCGCGGTGCTGGCGACGGTTTGCAGGGTGTCGATACCGACGGTGCTGGCGGCGGCGAATTGTTCGGTGATTTTGCTCATGGTGATCTCCAGAGTGGTCGATTAATGAATCTGCCGGTGCCAAACCCGTTTTCTGTGCCGGTTCATTTGAACCGGCGGATGGTGCACCGCAACATGTTTCACATTCTAGTCCTTCAATCGCCGATGTCAATCACTTTTTGTTGCGCCGCAGCAAGAAAGTTTTGCCGCCGCGACGGACGAAATTGCCGGGCTGCAGATTGCCGTCGAGCACGACTGCCCGTGGCGTGAGCCATCTGTCTTTGGCACGGCTTATGCTCATCACCACATGTTCTTTCCCGCTTGTGTCGCACAGACGCGCAAGCCGACACTGGAGCAAGCCCCATGACTATCTCGTCCGTCTCGTCTACTTCCATTTCGCTCGAACTTGCCACTTTCCGCTCGCAGGCGCTGGGTTCCTTGTTCAACGCCAACGCGGCGAACGATCGCGACGCGCTGTGGGCCGCCGTCTCCCGTCAGTCCGGTCTCGGCGACGCGAACAGTGCGGAAAGCGATCCCCTGTCGATGCCGGCCGCAGCGGGCGGCATAAAAGGACTGTCGCCGAGCGGACGCAACCTCGCCTTGTTCAACCCCGAGTCGGCCTACAAGATGATGAGCGTCATCAAGGGCAACGATGCTTCGTACAAGGCGCAATTCTCCGAGCTTAGCCAGATGAAAGCCGCAGTCGCGCAAATGCAGGAGGCCGGCCAGACGCTGGGCGGCATCGACGCGTCAGCTAGCAATCAGAGCATTGCGGCCCGGCTGCAGAATTTCGTCGCGCGATACAACGACTGGGTCGAGCGTTTCGGTCCCGACATGCAGGCGGGGGGCGTGCTGGCCGATACGCAGGCGGCGCAGGTTTCGCGCCACGAACTCGAACAGAGCGTCGAGAATGTATTCAACGGCGCCAAGGACGGCGTGCATGGCCTGGCCGATCTAGGCGTCACGATCGATCCGCGCAGCGGACTGGCGTCGCTCGATGGTGCCCGGCTCGATGCCTTGCTGAACGGCAACCGATCGGGGGCGGTCGATACGCTGCAGGAATTCAGCGCCAATTTCACCAAGTCGGCGAGTCTGCTGACTTCCGACGGGAACATCGTCCCGAACCGGCTCGACAATCTGGGCAAGGTCATCAACTACTTCGCCGAGCATCAGGCGGACTTGCAAAGCGAGTTCGGCACCGGCGACGCCGCCCGCCCGAAGGGGCTGCTCGCCCAGGCGCTGGCAGCCTACAATCAGCGCTACGGCGTCTGATTTTCGCCAGCCTCGAGGGGTGCGGTTTTCGCGTTTCGGTCAAAACGCTTAAACTAGCGGATTACGCCGTCGCGGGGCACGCGGCGCTCAACCAATTTCCAGTGATTGAAGCTCATGACCAAAGGGATGAACGCCCTGGCGAAGTCTCCAGATTTCGACCGTCTTTTTTCCAGCCGCGCGCGTGCTTTGCAAAGCTCGGCGATTCGCGAAATTCTCAAGATTACCGAACGCCCCGAAGTGATTTCGTTTGCCGGCGGTTTGCCGGCGCCGGCGACTTTCCCGGTTGACGAGATGCGCGTTGCGCTCGAAAAAGTCCTCGTCAATAACGGCCGCGAGGCGCTGCAATACAGCACGACGGAAGGCTACGCGCCCTTGCGCGAATGGATCGCCGCGCGCGTCGGTACGGCGCAGGCGCCGGTTGCAGCGGACGACGTGCTGATCGTTTCCGGCTCGCAGCAGGGCCTCGATCTGCTGGCCAAGGCGCTGCTCGATCCGGGTGATCGGGTGCTCGTCGAAACGCCGACCTACCTCGGCGCGCTGCAGTCCTTCTCGATGTTCTCGCCGGCCTTCGTTTCGGTCGACTCCGACGAGGACGGTCTGCTGCCGGACGCGCTCAGCGAGTCGATGCGCGGCGCCAAATTCCTCTACTGTCTGCCGAATTTCCAGAATCCGACCGGCCGCCTGCTGCCCGACGACCGGCGCCGCGCGCTGGCCGCCCGGGCGCGCGAACTCGACCTGCTGATCCTCGAGGACGATCCCTACGGCGCGCTTTCCTACGACGGCGAAACGCCGCCTTCGATCCGCTCGCTGGCGCCGGAACGGACGGTCTACATGGGGTCGTTTTCCAAGGTGCTGGCGCCGGGTCTGCGTCTCGGCTACGTGATCGCGCCGGCCGCGCTGCGCGCTAAGCTGGTGCAGGCCAAGCAGGCGACCGATCTGCATACCGCCACGCTGTCGCAGATGGCAGTCTATGAAGTGATCAAGGACGGCTTCCTCGACACGCATATCCCGACCATCCGCAAGCTCTACCGCGAACAGTGCGAAGCGATGCTCGCCGCGCTGGCGCATCACATGCCCGACGGCGTGCGCTGGAACCGGCCGCGCGGCGGCATGTTCCTGTGGGCCGAGTTGCCGCAAGGGATGGATGCGACCGCCGTGCTCGCCAAAGCGGTCGAGCGGAACGTGGCCTTCGTGCCGGGCGCGCCGTTCTATGCGGCCAATCCGGAAATCGAGGCCTTGCGCCTGGCCTTCGTCACCGTGCCGCCGCCGCGCATCGAAGAGGGCGTCGAGCGTCTGGCCGAGGTGATCCGCCAGCGCCTTTAGTACCAGAGACCAGGGCTGGTACTAGTCGGCCGGCGGGCCGTAGAGGCTGCCGGCCGGTCCATCGTTGTTTATTTCCGCGAACGCTCGACTTCGCCCAGTTCGTCGCGCGTGTTGATGTTGCTGAAGGCTTCGGCCTCGTCGTCGAAGGCCACCTCGACGACCTTCAGCGTCGCGTACCAGAGGTCGACCTTGCGTCCGCCGGATTCGAGGAAAGCCGTCAGGTGCGGCAGCAGGTCGCGCCGGCACAGACAGAAAACCGGGTGTGCCTGTTCGAAGGTGTGCGCCACGGCGAGGTCCGCGCCCTTGGCGTCGAGCGCCGCGTGCAGGCGGCTCACCAGGTCGGCCGGCAGGAAGGGCGAATCGCAGGGGACGGTCGCCACCAGCGGGTGCGCGGCCCTGGCCAGTGCCGCGTGCAGCCCGGCCAGCGGGCCGGCGAAATCGGGAATCTGGTCGGGCACCACCGGGTAGCCGAAGGCGCCGTACTGTGCCGCGTTCAGGTTGGCGTTGATCAGCAGTTCATCCACCTGCGGCGCGAAACGCTCCACCGCCCATTGCGCCATCGGCTTGCCGTTCAGCAGCTGCAGCCCTTTGTCGACGCCGCCCATGCGCCGCCCGAGGCCGCCGGCCAGAATAACGCCCGTAATCATTTTGAAAATCGCCCCTCTCCGGCAAATAGCAGATAGTGTTTTCCCTGTGCGCGGCCGATCATCGTCATGCCGATGCGCTGGGCGAGTTCCCAGCCCATCTGCGTCAGACCCGAGCGCGAAACGAGGAAGGGAATGCCCATCTGCGCGGTTTTGATCACCATCTCGGACGTCAGGCGGCCGGTGGTATAGAAAATCTTGTCGCCGCCGTCGATACCGTCCAGCCACATGCGGCCGGCGATGGCATCGACTGCGTTGTGGCGGCCGACATCCTCGACGAAGACGAGAATCTCCGACGTGTTTGTGCCCGCCGCATTGCTGGCCAGCGCGCAGCCATGCACCGCGCCGGCCTGCTTGTAGATCGATTCGTGGTGGCGCACGGCGTCGAGCAGGCCGTAGAGCGCCGCTTCGGAAAGTCGCGTCTCCTGCGGCAGTTGCAGTTCGTCGATTTCGGCCATCAGGTCGCCGAATACCGTGCCTTGCCCGCAGCCGGTGGTGACGGTGCGTCTGGCCATACGCGCATCGGCGTCCTGCAGGCCGTTGCGGGTCGTCACGGCGACCGCGTTGACCTCCCAGTCGACTTGCACCGCAACGATTTCGTCGAGGCTGCGCAGCAGGCGCTGGTTGCGCAGGTAGCCGACGGCCAGCGCTTCGGGCGCCGCGCCGAGCGTCATCAGCGTGACGATCTCGCGCTTGTCGACGTAGAGGGTCAGCGGGTGCTCACCGGCGATCTCCGTCGGAATCCGCTCGCCGCTCTCGTCGATCGCGTCGATGGTGAAGGTCAGCGGGCGGCTGGCGTTGCTGAGCAGGGGGGCGGTCATCGCAGTGGTCCGACTCGGCTTCCTGAAGGAGACTGAATTGTACACGCCGCCGGCGGCGGCGCTTCTCATAACGCGGCTGGCCGGTCAGAATTCGTCCATGACGGCGAACGAGATACGAAAAGAAGCGCGAAAAGAAATGCAAAAAGAAGACTACTGGCAAGGCTGGTTCGACGGCTCGGCGTGGCCCAATCCGGGCGCGCTCGGCATCGGCGTGGTCCTGCTCTCGCCGCTCGCGCAGCGTTACGAGAAATCGGAACGCCTGGCCTGCAGCGGCTGCAACAACGAGGCCGAGCTGTACGCGCTGTGCGCGGTGCTGGAACTGGCCTGCGGCGCCGGTGCCCGGCGCTTGCAGGTGCGCGGCGACAGCGACGTGGCCATCCGCTACGTGCTCGGGCCGGATTCGACGGCGATTGCACCCTTGCTCGCGCTGGTGGCAGAGGTCCGCGAGTGGCTGGCGCGCTTCGACGAGGTGCAACTGCTCTGGGTGCCTCGGCATCGCAACGGCGACGCCGATCGTCTCGCGCGCCAGGCGCTGGGGCTGCCGGATAAGCCGGCCGCTGTGCGCAAGGTCAAGCGCCGGCGGCGCTGAGGGGGCGCTGAAGCGGGCGCTGCCGGTATACTGCGCGCTGTTCAAATGGTTTGAGGAGTGGTGGATTGGCACTTGTCACTAATATCGTAGCGGCCGACGAGGACGAACTTGTCGCCGTCGGGGAATCCATGAGTCCGCTGGAGCAATGGAGCGGCATCGAGGCGCCGGGCATGGATACGGCGAAGATCACCATGCTGCATTGCCTGGTGAGCGGCGATCAGTATGACGCCGCACTGATCCTGCACGAGCCGGTCTATGTCGCCGAATCGGGCGCCATCGTGCTGCGCATCGCGCTCGGCGTCGTCGAGAAACTGGCGGCGTACGACGACGAGGCGCTGCTGGCGATCGGCGAGGAACTGGCGGCGACGGAGGATTTCGAGGACGAGGCGTGGGCGACCGACGACGTTCAATCCCTGCTCGCCGAAATCGGCGGACTGGCGCGGCTTGCCGAGTCGCAGGGGCAGGGATTGTTCGTGTGGATGCTGCCGGAGGAGTCGGTTTCGTCGTCGCCGGAGAGTGAGTCATGAGCTGGCGCCTGTGCGCCTTTGTCCTGCTCGTCGCGCCGCCGGTTTCCGGCGCGCTGGCGGCGACCGTGTCGTGTCCCGACCTCGCCGCCGCCGTTCAGGTTGCCGCCTGTCCGGGCGAGGAGGAGCTGAAATACACCTTCACCGGTTTCTGCAGCGACAACGCGCGGATGTACAGCAAGGATGCCGATCTCTGTACCGACTACCAGCGCTACCGGCGAGTGAAAAACATCGCCTTGTGGGAATCGCGCGACGGCGCTTTCCAGGCCTATCTTTCCTGCGACCTGCTGGCGGCCAGCGTGAAAGCGGCCAAGGCGTCCGCCATCACGATCGCCAAGAAGGGCAGCATCACGCAACTCGTCTGCGCCTATGGCGAGGGACTGACCTTCACGAGCCGGGTGCGGGCGGAATGCACGGTCGATGCGCAGGTGAACTGCGCGGCCGCTTCTGAGACCTCTGCGGCCTGTGCCGCGAGCTGTGAGTAATCGCCTGCGCTGACGTTCAATCCGGCGCGCAATGCCGCAGCCAGTCCCGCTGCGCCTTGCGCCGGCGCTTGTCGAGAATGTGTTCGATGATTTTTTCCCGAACCTCGGCAAAAGGCAGCATGCCGCTCGGGAGAATCTCGTCGCAGCGCAGGACGTGCAGGCCGATCGGCGACTCCAGCACGGCGCTGATTTCTCCTTCGCCGAGCGCAAAGGCAGCCGGTTCCAGTTCGGCGTAGAGTTGCCGGCGCTTGACGACGCCGAGCTCGCCGCCTTCCATCGCGGTCGGGCATTGCGAATGGGCTAGCGCCGCCGCGCCGAATTTTTCGCTGTCGGTCAGCGTCGGGCGCAGGGCTTCGAGTTGCGCCCGCGCCTTGGCCTTTTCCTGCGCGTTGTCGCAGGTGATCAGGATGTGGCGTAATCGCCGGGCTTCCGGGCGGTCGAAGGCTTCCGGGTGCAGGCGGTAGTAGATTTCCGCATCGACGACGCTGACCGGCGCCGCGCCGCAGGCCACTTTTTCGAGCACCGCTTCGATGCACAGGTCGCGCTCGACGGCCTTTCCCAACTCCGCTTTCCCGATGCCGATACGCTCCAGATCCTGAAGGAATTCGTCTTCGCTCGGGTAGCGCTTGCGGATTTCTGCGAGCCGGGTGTGCAGTGTCGGCGCGGGGACGACGACATTGGCCGCTTCGGCGCTCGCCAGGATGCGCTGCTCGATCGCCTTCTGCTTGGCGCTGATTTCGAGCAGGCGGGTGCGCTCCGGTTCGGAAAGCGCGTCCGGCGCCTTCTGGAAGAACTCCCAGGACAGCTTCAGTTCAAGATAGCCGTGCTGCATCGTCCTCGTCCTCTATTTCTCCGCTTTCCGCCGCTTCCAGTGTGTCTTCCGGGATCTGCAGGACGCGGCCCGGCAGGCTGTCGAAGTGGATGTGATAGGCGACGCCACCCGGCGCATCGCGGATCACCTTGATCACTTCGCCGATCGCGCCGCGCGCGATCAGTACCTCGCCGCCGACCGACAGTCCCCTGGCCGAGCGCACCTTCTCGCGGAACTCGAAACGCGAAGGCGTCCACGGCTCGTCGGCGCCGATCAGTTCCTCTTCGCGGCAGCCGACGATTTTCCCCTCGTCGAGAAAGTTCACCGAGTAGATGACCTGGTCCTGCAAAAAAGTGCCGACGTCGATCACGTAGCCGATGCTGCCGCGGCGGACCAGCGGCGCGCCGGGCTCGAGGCCGGGGTAGGTGCCGTCGTTGCGGACGTTGCGGGTCAGGCGGACCGATTCGCCGTATTCCCAGCGCGCGTTCATCATTGCTGAAACACCTTCTCGAGTGACACGAAGGAGGTCGAGCCGCCGCCCGGCTTGTCGACGTGTTGGAAGACGGCGAAGACTTTTTCGGTCAAGGCGTCCGACATTTCAAAGTCCTTGTAGGCGCGCTCCAGCCACAGGCGATAGATGCTGCGCTGGGCATGATCGCCCGGCGGCAGGTTGGGCACCTGCTTGGCCAGGTAGTCGTGGAAGCGCTGCAGGATGTGCAGGCGATTCACCTGGACCACCCGGGCTTCGTAGGGAACATCGAAGTAATCGAGAAAATCTTCGGCGGAAACCAGTTCGTCGAGGGCTTCGGCAAGGGTCAGCGTGTCGTCCATGGTGCCTCCTCAGGCTACGGCAAGGTTGAGTTCGGGGTGGAGTTTGTGGCAGGACTCGCGGCAAGATTCGGCGGTTTCGCTGATTTCGCCGGGGCCTTGCGGGCTTTGAAACTCGTCGACCAGTTCCAGTAATTTGGCGGCGCCGAGCTGGTCGCGGGCATCGAGCGCCGCCAGCTTCGTCAGGCGCGCGCGCGAATCGGCAATGTGCCCGAGACGGAGCATGACGATGCTCGCCGCCTTGAGCGCCAGCAGGTAAAAGCGCAACAGGCCGAACGAGATGGCGGCGGCCGTGCCGAGCCAGCCTTCGTTGAGCAGGCTCCAGTCCGCCGGCAGGCCGAGATGGCGGCCGGAAAGCTGCATGGCGCGCTCGGCGACCTGCAAGGCATCCTCCAGCCGGTGCTGGTAGAAGTAGTAGCGGTACAGGCCGACCAGCACGGTCAGGTTTTCCGGCGCCAGCCGGCGGGCGCGCAGCAGGTTCGCTTCGGCGCTGGCGTCGCCGTATTCGTGCGCCGCCTGCGCGATCAGGCGCTCCACCTCGGGGGGCAGCGGCTCTTCGAAATAGAGTTTGCAGTCGGAGAAGTCGAGCAGGTCCATGATGGTCTCACTCAATGCATGGACTCGTGCTCGCAGCACAAGTCACCCGCGCTACAGGTTTGACATTCGCCGCCATGGTCGGGCGGCGGCGCTTCGTGGCGCAGTTCGGCCAGTTCCTTTTCCAGCGTTTCGATGCGCTCGATCAGGCAGGCGATGGACTTTGCCACCGGGTCGGGGAGCACGTTGTGATCGAGGTTGATGCCGCTGTCGTCGCCGGGCTGCGGGCGCGGGCTGCCGGCACGGGTGTCGACGATGCGGCCCGGTACGCCGACCACGGTGCGATCGGCCGGCACGTCCTTGACGACCACCGAGTTGGCGCCGACGCGCACGCGTTCGCCGACGCTGATCGGGCCGAGGATCTTGGCGCCGGCGCCGACCACCACGCCGTTAGCCAGCGTCGGGTGGCGCTTGCCCTTGTTCCATGAGGTGCCGCCGAGCGTGACGCCGTGATAGAGCGTCACGTCGTCGCCGATTTCGGCCGTCTCGCCGATCACCACGCCGGCGCCGTGGTCGATGAAGAAACGGCGGCCGATGGTGGCGCCCGGGTGAATGTCGACGTTGGTCAGCGTGCGCCCGACGAAGGACAGCAGGCGCGCCGGAAAGCGCCAGCCGGCGCGCCAGAGACGGTGCGACAGACGGTGCGCGAGTAGGGCATGGACGCCGGGGTAGGTGCTGACGACTTCCAGCGTCGAGCGCGCCGCCGGGTCGCGCTGGAAGACGCAGGCCAGATCTTCCCGGAGAATCGCCCACAGGCTGGGGGCTGCGGCGAGCGGTGCGCTGATGGCGAGTGCTTCAGACATGGAGGGGGCTCCTGACGGAGGCCAGAAGCGCGCGCAGATCGGGCGTTTCCGGCGAGTGCTTGTGTTCGCCGACGAAGCTGCGCACACGCGGCAGCAGGGCGTGTGCTTCGTTCTCGTCGAGCGCGATGCCGAGACCGGCGTAGACGACCTGCACGGCGCGCGAGCCGGAATGCTTGCCGAGCACGATGCGATGCGCCTGGCCGACTTCCCGCGGGTCGAAGCCCTGGTAGTTGTCCGGGTGCTTGAGCAGGCCATCGACGTGGATGCCGGCCTCGTGCGTGAACACGCCGGCGCCGACCACGCTCTTCTGCCACGGCACGGCACGGCCCGAGGCGCTGGCGACGACGCCGGAGAGGGCCGGGAAACCCTTGAGATCGACGCCGGTTTCGTGGCCGTAGAGTTTTTTCAGGCCGAGCACCACTTCTTCGAGCGCCGCGTTGCCGGCGCGCTCGCCGAGGCCGTTCACCGTCGTATTCACATGCGTCGCGCCGGCCCGGCAGGCGGCCAGCGTGTTGGCGGTGGCGAGGCCCATGTCGTCGTGGGCGTGCATCTCGATTTCGAGGCCGCTGTTGCGGCGCAGCGTGCCGATCCGCTCGAAGGTGCCGAAAGGTTCGAGCACGCCGAGCGTGTCGGCGAAGCGCAGGCGGCGGGCGCCGGCGCGTTCGGCGGTCTCGGCCAGCGCACAGAGGAAGTTGATGTCGGCGCGCGAGGCGTCCTCGCAGCCGATGCCGACTTCGAGCCCGAGGCTGAGCGCGGCGCCGATGAATTTCGGCAGCTCGCGCAGCAGCCAGGCGCGGTCCTGTTTGAGCTTGTAGGCCAGATGCTGGTCGGAGGCCGGGACCGAAATGTCGATCAACTGCGCGCCCAGATCGGCGCAGGCGGCGATGTCGGCCGGATGCATGCGGCTCCACACCATCAGGCGCGGCGCCAGCTTCAGCGCGGCAACGGCGCGCACCGAGTCGCGCTCCTCCTCGCCCATCGCCGGGATGCCGACTTCCAGTTCCGGCACGCCGATCGCGGCGAGCTGGCAGGCGATCTCCAGCTTTTCATCCAGCGAGAACGCCACCCCCGCCGACTGCTCGCCGTCGCGCAGGGTGGTGTCGTTGATGGTGACAAAGGGCTGGTCGGTCATGGCAATCTCCTCGCTTTTTACTCAGCAAGGATGGTGCCAATTCGTAACATGTTGAAAACAATGTTTTTGTTGTGTTTGCTCTCGCCTCGCGATGGTGCAATGTCGCGAATGCGACAATCACGAAGCCGCCGCCGTACGGCCCGATTCGGTGCTACGCTCGATGCCTTCGGGCGGTTTCGCAGCCCGTTCCGCGCGAGTGCCTTTTCGGCCTGCATGGCTCTTCTCACGAAGCGTTGTGTCTTTCGATCAGAACATTTTCCTGATTCAACAACGCAGTCGATGGGATGAAATTGTCATGACCGGACGCGACAACGAACTCTGGCAACAGTCCTGGCGCGACCGCAAAACGGCGTTCCACCAGAAGACCGTCAACCCGCATCTGGTCAGGTTCTGGTCCAGCCTCAATCTCGCGCCGAGCGACCGGATTTTCGTGCCGCTCTGCGGCAAAAGTCTCGATCTGCTCTGGCTCGCGGAGCAGGGGCATACGGTGATCGGCGTCGAACTCAGCCCGCTCGCCGCGCGCGCCTTTTTCCGCGAAAACCGGATACAGCCAAGCCGCCGGCGGGTCGGTGAATTTACGCTGTGGGCGCATGGCCGGATCAGTATTTTTTGCGGCGATTTCTTCCTGCTCAGCGCCGCCGATCTCGGCGACATTGCCGCCGTCTTCGACCGTGCATCGCTCACCGCGCTACCGGACGAAATCCGTGGCGCTTACCTGGAGCATCTGCGGAAAATCGTGCCGGCCGCCTGCAAGATGCTGCTGCTCACCACCGAAGAGCCGGACGACGGCGAGACCGACGGGCAGCCATTCGCGGTGGCCGACGAAATCACCGGCCTCTACGCCCGCGCCTTTGACATCGAACTGAGCCACGTCGAAAGCTTCTTCGAGCCGGATCCCGATCCGGCGATCAAGGACGCTGTGCGCGTCGAACAGAAGGTTTATTTGCTGACGCCGAAGGTCGATTGATCGGGTAGGCGTCGACGGCGTTTTGCGCTGCGCGGCGGGGGCAGAGAAACCCGTTCTCATAACCCATGCCGCGCCACGAGCCTGTGTCAGTCCCCGTAGAAGGCCTGGTGATAGCCATTGTGCGCCTTTTCGATGCCGGGTCCGCCTGCGCCAAAGGCAGGCCTGCCCATCGCGCTTTCGGGACTCGCGTCCTTCCATTGCGCAAGACCGTTCTCGGTCAACACCATCGTGCCGCCTTTCGGACTGGCCGACGGCGTGGCCGTACCGTAGGCCGCCTTGCCCATTGCCGCGGTGTTTTCGGACTGCGCCAGCGATACGCCGCCGTCACCGTAAAAAGCGCGTTGATAGGCTTCGTGAGCATCACTCGCGGCAAATGCGCTTCCGCCAATGGTCAGCAGGCTGGCAAAAGCGACAACAGCAGAAGAGGTTATTGTTTTCATGATGATTCTCCGTTGGGAAATTCTGGATACGCGTACAGGCAACTATCGCCATGCGGGACTTGAACCGCCAGGAAACTACCAGCGCTTGCCCGTGCGGAAGCGATTGCCCAAGAGCATCAACGACCAATCCCTCAAGCTCCATGACAACATGATCATTAATGTCCTACCAAACTAGTCAAGTGTTGAGGAAATGCAAGATAAATTTCCTGCAATTTTTTTCCGACGGAATCCACCGGCGACTGCGGCGCCGCCGAGCTTCCCGGATGTGGCGCTATCGCGAGGTAGCGGGCGGAGTTCGGCAGCCGATCAGATCAATACGGCCTTGCCGGGAGCACTTGCCAGCCTTCGGGGCAGGCGTTGGTGTAGGGGTAGTACATCGCGCTCGAATTGCAGTAGTACCAGTTCTCAGTGGCGGCCGGTGCCGGCGCGGCGTACGCCGCTGGCGCCGCATATACCGGCTCCGTATACACCGGGGCGGCCTGGACCGGGGCGCTGCGGTCGGCCATGATGGCGAGGCCGGCGAGGGCGCCGAAAACGGCCAGACCGGCCCACATGGCGCCATCGTTGCCGCCGTCGCGATGGCCGTGGCCGCGGTGGTCTCCATGGTCGTAACCGCGATCGGCGTGGGCGGGCAGTGCGATCAGGGATAGTGCGGTGATGACGGAGATGATGAGTTTGTGCATGGCGAACTCCTGGGCCTGCGGGTAGCGATTGATTCCGGTATCGGTGGGCGTGGATCGGCTTACCAGCGCCGATCCCAATCGCGATCCCGGTGATGGTGGCGCTCCGGCTCCCCGTAGTAGCGCTGCTCATAGACCGGGTATGGCGCAACGACGGTCGCTCGCGGCCCGACATATTCGGCGTGCGGCGGCACCACCACGCAGGCGCTCAGGCCCGTGAGAATGATCGTCGCTAAGACGCAGTTCAGAACTTTTTTCATCACAACTCCCGTTACAAGGTGATTCATACCCTGACTAACGCCGCGTGGCGCCCTGGCGCCGACGGCGATTTTGTAAGGGTTTGTAAGCGGGGGTTGTGGAGAGGTGGCGACTACACCGGCTCAGACCGAATACGGTCGGTGCAGCCAGCTGCGCACGACGTCGACGTCGCGTTGCGGCAGGTAGGCGAAGCCGCCTAGCGCGTCTTCGACGACGCTTTGCGCGACCCAGTGCGGCACGGCCTTGCTGCTCAGCATGTGGAAGTACCAGGCCATCGGGTAGCCGGCTTCGCGGTCGAAGTGGGTGAGCGCCTTGTTCAGCTCGAGGCCGCTGCTCTCGGCGGTGGCGTCGAATTCCGGCGCCGCGCCGGCCAGCGTGGCGATCGGCTGGGCGCGGAAAACCGGCTGCTGATAGCGGTCGAGATGTTCGCGGGTGGCGATTACCCAGTGGTTGTAATAGGCGCTCGTATGGCTGGCGCTGCTTTGCGACCAGTCGTCGAGCATGCGGTGGATCGGCGCCGGTTCGGGTTTTTGCGCCAGCATGCGCTGCAAAAAAGCGCCGATGTGCTGGATGCGGCGGAAGTTGTAGAAGGGCAGGCCGAGCGGTACCGGCTGCTCGCTGCTGGCGCGCGGGTCGACCAGTTCTTCGAGCGTGCCGGGGTCGTTGGCGAAGAGTTGATGGACGCGCATTTCCTGCAGGTCTTCGATTTCCAGTTGCAGAAAGCCGTCGGTGTCTTCCCCGGCCGAGGCGACCAGGTAGTGCGTCTGGCCGACCAGGCGGGTGGCGTGGAGCTGCTGGCCGGCAAAGTCGTCGACCAGCTGGCCGAAATCGCCGTCGCGTTCGGCGAGGGCGTTCTCGAGCCAGTTTTCGAGGTTGTCGGAGATGCGCTGTCCGCGCGGGTCGAGGATGCCGCCCAGGCGATACCAGCCGCCGCGGCTCATCGCATGGCGGAATTTCCATTCGGGCAGGGCCAGGCTCAAGGCCTTGACGAGGGCGCCCGGGCCGCTGCTCACCGGCACTTTGGCGCAGGTCTCGACAACGGCGGGGGCGAGGGATTTGCAGTATTCCGACCAGGCCAGGGTTTCTTTCATGGTGTGCTCTCGGCGTCAGATGGTTCAGTTGGGTTGCGATTCTGCGATTCCGCCAGGCGGGCTCGGGCGGCATCGCGGACTTCGGCTTCGGGGTCTTCGGTCAGCGGCGATAGGGATTCGCAGGGCGCGTTGCCGATGGCGGCCAGGCGAACCCACCATTCGCTGTCGTGCAGCAGCGCCGTGGCGAGCTCGGGCAGGGCGCGGCCGGCGACGATGGCGCGGATTTCCGGCTCCGCGTCGTCGGCCAGCAGGTGCAGCGCGAAAGTCGGCAGGCGCGCGGCGACCACCTTGCGCACTTCGCGCTCCGGGTCTTTCGCCAGCCTGGCGAGTTGCCCGTGCGGCAGGCGGCGGGCGACGGTGGCGCGGATCAGGTAGTCGGGGTCGTCGATCAGTTCGACGAGCAGCGGCTCGGGCAAGCGAGTGGCAACCGAGAGGCGCACCTCGCGGTCCGGATCGTCGACCAGCGTGATGAGTTGCTCGACCGGCAGGCGCATGGCGACGACGCGGCGCACGACTTCGTCGCTGTCGGATCTGAGGCGGGCAATATTGTCGATCGGCGCATAACGGGCGGCGATGGCGCGGCGTTCCCAGAACAGGTCGTCGAGGTAGCGCTCGGCGAGCGCCGGGTTGGCGCGCAGAAAGCGGTCGATCTGCCGCCCGCTGTGGGCGCGGATGCAGGCATCTCCCGGCGTGCAGCGCCGGCTGTTCAGGTAGTCCGGAAAATGGCTGCAGCCGGCGCACAGGCCGAGCGGCCCGCCTCCGGCATCGGCAGGCATTTTTTCACTGCGCATCGACCTTGGCGGCAACGAGAATGCCGGTCGCTGTTTCGGGGTCGTTGGTCAGTTCGAGGCAATGACCGGAGGCACCGGAAACCAGATAGAGATGATGGCTGTCGATGCTGAGCGCCGGGTCGAAGCGCGGCGAGACATCATCCTCGTGGCACTCGGTGAAGTGCAGCTGGGGAAAACGCGCGCGCAGCAGCGCGATGCGGGCGTTCAGCTGAATCGCTTCGCCGACCTGGACGAGCTGGCGCGGGGTAATCATGCTTGCACCTCGTCTTCCAGTGATTCTTCAAAGCGCGCCAGCGAAGCGGAGCGCACGCCCATGATCTGCGCCAGCCACGGCGGCGGGCTGGACAGGCGACCCTGCAGTTCGCGCAGCGCGTCGCGCGCGCCGCCGCCGCCCGGCTTCTTGATCGGATGCACGTTGGCGCGCACGACCTTGGCGGCGGCCGGGCCGCCGATCGATTGCACGTAGACGATCTGGCAGTCGTTGATCAGCGCCGAGCGGGCGGCGTTCTTGTCCTCGGCGGCGTCGGCTTCGACGGTCGAGCGGATGCCGATCAGCTTCAGCGCGCCCTGGCCGACCTGATAGATCAGGAAGCGCTCGCAGGAGCCGAAGTGGCCGTCGATGTTCTCGCCGCGATTGGCGGCGATGGCGACGCGGATCGAGCCGGGCATTTCGCCTTCGGTGTAGCTCTCGACGACGGGAAAGTCGCTGTTCTCGACGCCCTGGCCCCAGAGCAGACGCACGGCTTCCTTCAGCGCCTCGGCTTCGACGCCGACGTGGCAGCCCTGTTCGGCAAAGTCGCCGGCGAGGATGACGCGCAGGTCTTCGACGGTGAGCGTGCCGAGCTTGGCCTCGGTCAGCGGCGCTTCGAGCTTCTCGATCAGTGCGCCGACCAGCGCGCGGACATCGAGGCCGTTCAGGGTACGGGCGGCGAGCGCGATGCGCAGGGCGGCTTCGCGGGAGGCAACAGGGGTGTCGGACATGATCGGCTCCGTTAAAAGTCCAGGGTGGAGCACCGGCTCAGTTTTTACGCTGCCCCGGTGCTCGGCTCTGTGCTCTCGCTAATCAAACCGGGCTGATGCAACTGGACGGGCAGACGTCGACGCACAACGGGGTATCGTTGTGGCCGTCGCATTCCGTACAGGTGTTGGCGTCGATCTTGTAATAGATCTTGCCGGCGCTGATCGACTTGGTCGGGCAGACCGGCTTGCAGTCGCCGCAGGCGGTGCACATGTCGGCGTCGATTTTCATTGCCATGATGAATCTCCTTCGAGCGTTAGTCTTCAGCCGCGCCGAGGCGCCGGGCGCGCAGGGAAATCGGCAGGCGTGGCGGCTTGGCGATCGGGTCGATGTAGTAAGTCCCGCCGTTGTCCAGTTTCAGTTCGCCGCCCCATTTTTCCGGGGTGTCGAATTCGATGGACTCGATCGAGGCCTCCAGATCGCGCTTCGGCAGATAGAAGACCAGCCCGCCGTTGCCACCTTGCTGGATCATGATGTTGGCCATGCAACTCTCCTGCTGTGCCGGCGGGGCCTGCCTATCCAGGCCCCGCCGGCGGTACGGATTAACGAACCAGGTCGAAGTTGTAGTCAGTAGTCGCCATGCCGATCGTTTCCTTGTCGAGTTGCTCAAGGACCGCGTTGGTCAGCTGGGTGACGATGGACATCATGCCTTCGTAGCCCATCGTCGTCTGACGATGCAGGTGATGACGGTCGAAGATCGGGAAGCCGAGACGGATCAGCGGTACCTCGAACTCCTCGCCCTTGTAGCGGGTGTCGCGCTGGATGTACTTGCCGTAGGAGTTGCCGATCAGGAAGTCCGGCTTGTCCGTGAAGCACAGGCTGCGCAGGTGCCACAGGTCGTAACCGGCATAGACCTTGCCATTGACGCCAAACGGGCTCTCGGCCAGCAGCTTCTCCACGGCTTTCGTCCAGCGCTTGTTGGCGTTGTGCGAAAGAATGTGGGTCGGCTCGGCACCGCACTCGAGCAGGACCTTGACCATGCCGAGGACGAAGTCCGGGTCGCCGTAGAGCGCGAACTTCTTGCCGTGCAGCCAGGCGTGGCTGTCGGCGATCATGTCCATACAGCGGCCGCGTTCCTTGGCCAGCGATTCCGGAATCGGCTTGCCGGTGAGCTCGGACACCTTCATCAGGAACTCGTCGGTCCAATCGACGCCCATCGGGATGTTGAGCTTCGGTACTTCCTGGGTCCAGGTGTTCTCGACGAACTTCTTGGTCTTTTCCAGCTGCGTTGGCTGCAGCAGCAGGGTGGTGATGGCGTTCGGCGCGTCCTTGATTTCGTCCTGCGTCGTGCCGCCCGAGTACATGCGGAATTCGCCGTCGGCCGGGGTATCGAACACTTCGCTCGGATCGGAGAGGTAGGTGTAGTCGACATCCATTTCACCGAGCATGCGCTTGATGACGCGGTAGTTGCCGAGATAGGTCTCGAAGCCCGGAACGATGTTGATCTTGCCGTTCGAACCGACGCTCTTGCCTTCCATCGTGTTCAGCGTGAAGGAGCGGATGATGCCTTCGAGCATGTTGTCCCAGCCGGTCGTGTGCGAACCGACGAAGGACGGCGTGTGCGCGAAGGGAACCGGGTAATCCTGCGGGATGTGCCCTTCCTTCTTGGTGTTGTTGATGAACGCGTTCAAGTCGTCGCCGATGACTTCCGCCATGCAGGTGGTGGATACGGCGATCATCTCCGGCTTGTAGATGGCCTTGGCGTTGGCGAGGCCGTCGTGCATGTTCTTCTGACCGCCGAACACGGCTGCGTCTTCCGTCATCGAGTCGGAAACGCAGGAGCACGGTTCCTTGAAGTGACGGTTGAAGTAGGTGCGGAAGTAAGCCACGCAGCCTTGCGAACCATGCACGTAGGGCAGGGTCTTGTGGAAGCCGGTGGCGCAGAGCACGGCGCCGAGCGGCTGGCAGGCCTTGGCCGGATCGACCGTCAGCGCTTCGCGCTTGAAGTTGAGATCCTGATACTCCTTGGTCGTCGTCCACATGAAGGTTTCGCGAACCTTCTCGGGCGAGTGGCCTTCTTCGAACAGCTCACGTTTGTCGGACAGCGACTTCTTGTAGTCGTCGTCGCCGAACAGCGGATAACAGGGCTTGATCTTTTCTGCGGTTTGCATTGCTATCTCCTTGCCCGCAGCAGCTCATCTGCGGCTGCGGGCGCGAGGTTTAAAGATTCACCGTTTGCCTGACTCAGGCGGCCTCTTGCACGACTTCTTCGACAACTTCCTTCTTCCAGGGCGGCACGAGATTGCCCCAGACCGGGCTGGACAGAGCGATGTCCATGTCGCGGGCGAAGATGGCGAAGCCGTCGTAGCCGTGGTAGGGGCCGGAGTAGTCCCAGGAGTGCATCTGGCGCAGCGGAATGCCCATCTTCTGGAAGATGTACTTTTCCTTGATGCCGGAGCCCACCAGGTCGGGCTTGATCTTCTTGACGAATTCCTCGAGCTCGAAGCCGTTGGCGTCGTCGTAGATCAGGGTGGCGTCACCCATTTCCTTGATCGTGCGGTCGTAGTCGTCGTTATGGCCGAATTCGTAGCCGGTGCCGATCACTTCCATGCCGAGATCTTCGTAGGCGCCGATCACGTGACGCGGACGCAGACCGCCGACGTAGAGCATGACCTTCTTGCCCTGCAGGCGCGGCTTGAACTTGGCGATGATGGCGTCCATCATCGGCTGGTAGCGGGCGATGACGGCCTCGGTCTTTTCCTTGACCGAATCGTCGAAGAAGGCGGCGATGCGGCGCAGCGATTCGACGATCTTGGTCGGGCCGAAGAAGTTGTATTCGATGTAGGGAATACCGTACTTCTCTTCCATGTGCCGGCTGATGTAGTTCATCGAGCGATAGCAGTGCAGCAGGTTGAGCTTCACCTTCGGCGTGTTCATCATTTCAGCCAGGGTGCCGTCGCCGGACCACTGCGCGACGACGCGCAGGCCCATCTCTTCGAGCAGGATGCGCGTTGCCCAGGCGTCGCCGCCGATGTTGTAGTCGCCGATGATGGCCACGTCGTACGGGGTCGAGGTGTCCGGCGTACCGTCGCGCTTGTCGAGCACCCAGTCGCGGATCGCGTCGTTGGCGATGTGGTGGCCGAGCGACTGCGAAACGCCGCGGAAGCCTTCGCAGCGCACCGGAACGATCGGCTTGCCGATGGCGGCGGAACCCTTCTTGGAAACCGACTCGATGTCGTCGCCGATCAGGCCGATCGGACACTCGGATTGCACCGAGATGCCCTTGTGCAGCGGGAAGAGCCCTTCGACTTCCTCGATCAGCTTGGCGAGTTTCTTGTCGCCGCCGAAGACGATGTCCTTCTCCTGGAAGTCCGAGGTGAAGTTCATCGTCCCGAAGGAGTCGATGCCGGTGGTGCCGACGTAGTAGTTGCGGCGGCCGGCGCGGGAGTACTGGCCGCAGCCGACGGGGCCGTGCGAGATGTGGATCATGTCCTTGATCGGACCCCAGACCACGCCCTTCGAACCGGCGTAGGCGCAGCCGCGGATGGTCATCACGCCGGGCAGGGACTTGCGGTTCGAGGTGATGCACTTCTTCGATTGCTCGATGCTTGGATCGTTGACCGCGAGATGCTTGGCGCGGTCCTTCTTGGCTTTTTCCGGATAAACCTCGAGCACCTCGGCAATGAGGGCTTCGGTTTCTTCGCGAGACAGAGTCGTCATGTTTTCCTCCTGACGCCGCCACCAATCTGTGGCCGACGTGCTGGTTGAAAGTCCCTCTCCCGCGCCTCGGCGGGGGAGAGGGTTTGCTTGCACAACTTTAGGCTGCAGCAGCGGCCAGTTCGGCGGCGGTCTGGCCGACGATCGACTCGTCTTCCGCTTCCATGATGCCGAATTCCATCAGCAACTCTTCCAGCTCTTCCATCTCGATCGGCGTCGGGATGACGAAGTTGGTGTTGTTGACGATCTTGTTGGCCAGCTGGCGGTATTCGTCAGCCTGCTTGTGCGTCGGGTCGTACTCGACCATCGTCATGCGGCGGATTTCGGCGTGCTGCACGGCGTTGTCACGCGGCACGAAGTGGATCATCGTGGTGCCCAGGCGGGAAGCCAGCGCCATGATCAATTCATCTTCGCGGTCGGTGTTGCGGCTGTTGCAGATCAGGCCGGCCAGACGCACACCACCGGAGTTCGCGTACTTCACGATGCCCTTGGCGATGTTGTTGGCGGCGTACATGGCCATCATTTCGCCGGAGCAGACGATGTAGATTTCCTGCGCCTTGTTTTCGCGGATCGGCATTGCGAAACCGCCGCAAACCACGTCACCGAGCACGTCGTAGAAAACGAAGTCGAGGTCGTCGGAGTAGGCGCCTTCTTCTTCGAGGAAGTTGATGGCGGTGATTACACCACGGCCGGCGCAACCAACCCCGGGTTCCGGTCCGCCCGACTCGACGCATTTGATGCCGCCGAAACCGATCGAGAGCACGTCCTCGAGTTCGAGGTCTTCCACGGAGCCGGCTTCGGCCGCGAGGTGCATGACGGTGGTCTGAGCCTTGCTGTGCAGGATCAGGCGGGTCGAGTCGGCTTTCGGGTCACAGCCGACGATCAGTACTTTCTTGCCGGACTCGGCGAGCGCCGCCACCAGGTTCTGCGTGGTGGTCGACTTGCCGATGCCGCCTTTGCCGTAAATGGCACATTGACGGAGTTTTGCCATGGTGTAATCTCCTTAGTCTGTCAGTCGATTTGCGAAGGAATCATTGAGGTCGCGCCTTACCTTCTGCACGTTGCGTGCCAGGTCGATTGACGGATAGCAAGCGATTGATTTTTAGATGAAAACAGAAAAACAGCCGGTGTCGGAGAAGGCGGCGGAACCCGACAATTCCCCTTGGCTTTGTAGGGGTGATGACAAAGCGCCATCCTTGCCGCGCGACGCCCGCCTGCCGATCAACCGCTGCAACCTGCCGGCGGTCGTTCTCGGCGGCGTGACCTACCAGCAGCACCCGAGCCCGCTCCTGATCGACGGCGTCGCCGAATTGCACGGCGACCTGTTCCGGCGTCTGGCTGTGGCGGCGCCCGGGGCGCACGCCGAAGTCTTTCGCGATTACCTGACCGTGCGCTTTCGGCTCGAACGGCCCGAGGAGATCGGGCTCAGCGCGGGCGGGAGCCGGGCCGGGAAGATTCGCGCCAAGGCCAACTACGTACGCATGATCCGCGGCTGGAGTTTCGATTCCGACAGCCGCGAGGGCGCCGTGCTCAAGGGCTGGGTCGAGTCGCGCTTCGGCCTGATGCCGCGCCATCACGGCCAGTCCCTGCGCGATCCTTCCGGCGAGGCCTATCGCCGCTACCTCGAGATGCGCTCGCATGGGCTGTACGGCACCAACGCGCTGGAGTCGCAGTTCGACCTGGTCTATGCGTTCTGCCAGAGCGAACTCGCGCGCCGCCATCCGGGCGCCCGCCACGTCACGCTCTATCGCGGCGTCAATCGCATGGCCGAGCACGAAGTGCTGGCCAAGGGGGAAGGTGAAAACTGCGGCCGGCACTTCATCCTGCTCAACAACCTCAATTCCTTCACCTGCAGCCGCGAGCGGGCCGGCGAATTCGGCGACTACATCATGACGGTCGAGGTGCCGCTGAGCAAAATCTTCTTCTTCTGCGGCTTGCTGCCCGGCATCCTGCAGGGCGAAGACGAGTTTCTGGTGATCGGCGGCGTGGTCGATGTGAGCTTGTCGACAATTTGAGGCGGCTGGCGGCGTAATATTGACCTGTGAGCGTGTGAGCGGCCCGGTCGTTGCTGCGCTGGTTCGGCGATTCCCGTGGCTTCCTTATTTGTCCGGAAAAGACGAAGACCAATGACGACACTCCGTACATCGGGTTCGCGCCGTCTGGCGCTGGCTGCGTTGGTGACGCTGCTCGCGGCCTGCGGCAAGGATGCGCCGCCGAGCTATCAGGGCTACGTCGAGGGCGAATACCTCTACCTTGCCGCGCCGCAGGCGGGCTACCTGAAATCGCTCGACGCGCCGCGCGGCAGCCGCGTCGCGGCGGGCCAGCCGCTCTTCGCGATCGCCGCCGACCCCGACGTGCAGGCGCTCGACGAGGCCGAGGCGCGCGCCGGATCGGCTCGCGAGAAGGTGGAAAATCTCAAGGAGCCGCACCGGCCGCCCGAAATCGCCACGCTCGAGGCCAATCTGCTGGCCGCCCAGGCCGCCCTGCGCCTGGCGCGCACGCGCCTGCAGCAGCAGGAAGCGCTGGCGCGGGCCAAATTCGTCTCGCAGGCCGCGCTCGATGAAGCGCGCAGCGCTTTCGAACAGGCCAGCGCGCAGGTCGAAGCGGCGCGCCAGCAACTGCTCAGCTACCGCATCACGCTGGGCCGCCAGGCCGAGGTGCGCGGCGCCGAGGCCGACCTGCAGGCGGCCGCCGCGCTCGCCGCCCAGAAGCGCTGGGCGGTGGAGCGCAAGGCCGTCGCCGCGCCTGCCGCCGGCGAGGTCGCCGAAACCTATTACCGTCCCGGCGAGTGGGTCGCGGCCGGCGCCGCCGTCGCCAGCCTGCTGCCCGACACGCGCCGGCGCCTGCGTTTCTTCGTGCCGGAAACGGCGCTCGCCGGGCTCCGGCCGGGCCAGGCGGTGGAAGCCGGCTGCGACGGCTGCGCGGCGCCGATCCGCGCCACCATCGACTTCATCGCGCCGCAGGCCGAATACACGCCGCCGGTGATCTACAGCCGCGGCAGCCGGGAGAAGCTGGTCTTCCGCGTCGAAGCGGCGCCCGCCGCCGAACAGGCCGCCAGCCTGCGTCCCGGGCTGCCGGTCGATGTGCGTCTGGCGGAGCACTGAGATGGAATCTATCGACTCCGCGCCGCTGGTCATCGACGTCGCCGGGATCAACAAGCATTTCGGCGACAAGCACGTCGTCAAGGACCTCGCGCTGCAGGTGCGCGAAGGCGAGATTTTCGGCTTCCTCGGCCCGAACGGCAGCGGCAAGACGACCTCGATCCGCATGCTCTGCGGCCTGCTGACGCCGGACAGCGGGCGCGGCTCCTGCCTCGGGCTCGACGTGCTGAGCGAGAGCGCCGCGATCAAGCGCCAGGTCGGCTACATGACGCAGAAGTTTTCGCTGTGGGACGACCTGACGATCGGCGAAAACCTCGATTTCGTCGCCCGCATGTTCGGCATGAAGAACCGTCGCGAGGCCGTCGATCGCTCGCTCGAGGACCTCGGCCTCGCCGGCCGGCGCGAGCAGCTGGCCGGCACCCTGTCCGGCGGCTGGAAGCAGCGCCTGGCGCTCGCCGCCTGCCTGCTGCACCAGCCGAAGCTGCTGCTGCTCGACGAACCGACGGCCGGCGTGGACCCCAAGGCGCGGCGCGACTTCTGGGAGGAAATCCACCGCCTGTCGGCAGCCGGCATCACCGTGCTGGTGTCCACGCACTACATGGACGAGGCCGAGCGCTGCCACCGGCTCGGCTACATCGCCTACGGCACCTTGCTGGCCTCGGGCACGGCGACGGAAGTGGTGTCCAGCCAGCACCTGTCGACCTGGGAAATCAGCGGCGACGGCCTGATCGGCAAGGCCGAAGCGCTGCGCCAGCTGTCCGGCGCCGAGCTGGTGGCCAGCTTCGGCACCACGCTGCACGTCAGCGGCACGGACGGGGCACGGCTGCAGGCCAGTCTGCAAGCCTTTCTCCAGGGCAGCACCCTGAAGATGGCCGCCGTTCCTGCCTCGCTGGAGGATGCCTTCATCCACCTGATGCAGGGCAGCCAGGACCCGTTCCATGGGTGACGCGATGAACGGATTTTCCACCGCTTTTTCTTTCTCGCGCTGGCTCGGCATCCTGCTCAAGGAGTTCATCCAGTTGAAGCGCGACCGGCTGACCTTCGGCATGATCGTCGGCATCCCGATCATCCAGCTGATGCTCTTCGGCTTCGCGATCAATTCCGATCCCCGGCACCTGCCGACCGCCATCGTGATGGCCGACCCCGGACCCTTCGCGCGCTCCTACGTCGCGGCGATGCGCAACAGCGATTACTTCCGCATCGTCGGCAGCGTGGACGAGCGGCAGGCCGGCGAACTGCTCGACCGCAGCGAGGTGCAGTTCGTCGTCACCTTTCCGCCGGGTTTCCACCGCGATCTGCTGCGCGGCAAGACGCCCGTCCTGCTCGTCGAGGCCGACGCCACCGATCCGATGGCCGCCGGCGGCGCCATCTCGGTGCTCAACGGTCTCGGGATAGACGTCTTCGCGCCCGACCTGCCGGGCCTCGAGCACCCGCCCGCACCGGCGGTGGAGCTGCGCGTGCATCGCCGCTACAACCCGGAGGGGCTGACTTCCTACAACGTCGTGCCGGGCCTGCTCGGCGTGATCCTGACCATGACCATGGTATTGATGACCGGGCTGGCGATGACCCGCGAGCGCGAGCGCGGCACCTTCGAGAACCTGCTGTCCACCCCGGCGACGCCGGTCGAGGTGATGACCGGCAAGATCGTCCCCTACATCCTGATCGGCCTGATCCAGGTCACGCTCGTCCTGCTCGCCGCGCGCTGGGTCTTCGACGTGCCGATGCACGGCAGCCTGCTCCTGCTCTACGGCGTCGTGCTGCTCTTCATCTGCGCCAACCTGACGCTCGGCATCACCTTCAGCTCGATCGCGCGCAACCAGCTGCAGGCCATGCAGATGACCTTCTTTTTCTTCCTGCCGTCGATGCTGCTTTCGGGCTTCATGTTCCCCTTTCGCGGGATGCCGGAATGGGCGCAGGTGGTCGGCAACGTGCTGCCGCTCACTCACTTCCTGGTCCTCGTGCGCGGCATCATGCTCAAGGGCAATGGCGTCGGCATGCTGTGGGAGCAGGTCTGGCCCATCCTGCTGTTCATGGGCGTCGTGCTGGCGCTCGGGCTGAAAACCTTCCGGCGCACGCTCGATTGAGCAAGGGCAGAAACAAGTACTATCAGTCACTATCAGTCGAATCACAGGGCGCGGGATTGCCGCTGGCAACCCGACATTTTCTGAAGTGGAGGCCTTGCACGATGCACCCCAATCAATTCGCCGCTCGCGGGCGGGGTGTCACGAGATGACTGCGCCGCGCAGGCCGCGCGTCGGACTCGCGCTCGGCAGCGGCGGCGCGCGCGGCTGGGCGCATGTTGGCGTCATCCGCGCCCTAGAGCAGGCCGGCGTCCGGCCGGACCTCGTGTGCGGCACCTCGATCGGCGCCCTGGTCGGTGCCGCCTACGCCGCCGGCGAGCTGGAACGCTTCGAGCAATGGCTGCTCGGGCTGAGCCTCCGGGACGCGCTTTCGTTCGTCGATGTGCGCCTGGGCGGCGGCATGATCAAGGGCGAGCGCCTGATGGCTTTCTTCCGGCGCAATTTCGTCGACCGGCCGGTCGAGGATTTGCCGATGCCCTTCGGCGCGGTGGCCACGGTGCTGCACACCGGCGGCGAGATCTGGCTGCGCGAAGGCTCGACGATCGAGGCAGTGCGCGCTTCGATCGCGCTGCCGGCGCTGTTCGCACCGGTGCTGCACGACGGACGGCTGCTGGTCGATGGCGGCCTGGTCAATCCGGTGCCAGTCTCGCTGGCGCGGGCGATGGGCGCCGACATCGTGATCGCCGTCGACCTCAGTGCCGAGATACTCGGTCGTCATCTGCGCGAGGAACCCGAGGTCGCAGTGCCGGCCGTCGAGCTCAGCAAGTGGCACCACAAACTGCGGCACAACCTGACCGCGCTGATGCCCGCGCGTCCGCTCGACGAGCCCCGCTTTCCCTCGATGCTCGACGTGGTGGCCTCGAGCATCGACATCATGCAGGTGCGCATCAGCCGCAGCCGCATGGCGGGCGATCCGCCCGACGTGGTCGTGACGCCGCGCCTGCCGCAGCTCGGTCTGCTCAATTTTCACCATGCCCGGGAGGCGATCGAGGCGGGGGAACGTGCGGTGGATGAAGCGCGATCGAATCTGCGCGCGCTCATCGACGAATTGCCGTGAGTCGCTTGCGTTGCGCTCAGGTGTAGCGGCCGCTTTTTGCTATGATTCGCCGCCACGGTTCGGGCTGTCGCCCGCCACGCCGCTTCACGATATTCAATTCAGCCCATTCGAATCATTACCAATAAGGTGCCCCATGAGCGATTTGCCCAAATGTCCAAAATGCAGTTCGGAATACACCTACGAAGAAGGAACGATGTACGTCTGCCCGGAATGCGCGCACGAATGGGATAAGAATGCGGCCGCCGAGAGCGGCGAGCAAAAGCGTGTCATCAAGGATGCGCACGGGAACTTGCTGCAGGACGGCGACGCAGTCACCGTGATCAAGGACCTGAAGGTGAAGGGCTCGTCCTTGGTGGTCAAGGTCGGCACCAAGGTCAAGAACATCCGCCTCGTCGATGGCGACCATGACATCGACTGCAAGATCGACGGCATCGGCGCGATGCAGCTGAAGTCGGAATTCGTCAAGAAGGCATAGTCATTACCGGCCGCCCCCGACGGGGCGGCCGCGCCGGAAATGTCCGGCAAGCCGCGAAGCGCTATGTCGTCAACCCGACAATGCCTGCCCGGCGCACCCGCAAAGGCCCGCCAGCAGGGGCTTTGCCAACGGGCGTGGAATTTGCTGAGGATGGGTAAGACCCAACCCCAGAGAAAATCCATGACCCCAGAACTCCGTGCTTCCCTCGTCGCCGGCCTCAAGGACGGCAGCATCGTTCCCTACCTCGGGCCCGGCGTGCTGGCCGACGTGAAGGATGCCGCCAGCGGCGCGCCGATTCCGGCCGACAGCGATTCGCTGATCATCGCCATGAACGGCGGCAAGCCGATGGCGCCCAAGCTGATGTACGAATTCCCGCGCGCCGCGATGAATATCGAACTCAAGCGCGGGCGCAGCGCGGTGACCAAATTCCTCAACCGCACCTACGGCGAAACGGCGTGGACGCGCGGCGCGGTGCACGACTGGCTGAAGGCGATCCGCCCCGCCTACGTCATCGACATCAACCGCGATACGCAGCTGCAGGACTCCTACAGCGATACGCCGCACAACCTGATCGTCGGCATCGCCCGCCTCGGCGGCAGCGATTTCCGCTACAAGCTTTATTTCTGGGATGGCGCGGCCTACCACAAAAACGCCGGGATCGACCCGGCCTTGCCTATCCTCTACAAGCCGATGGGAACGCCGAAGCCGGAAGCGAACTACATCGCGTCCGATGCCGACTACGTCGATTTCATCACCGAGCTGATGGGCGGTTTTTCGATTCCGCCGGCCGTCAAGGCGCTGCGCAAGGGCAAGCAATACCTGCTGATGGGCTTGCGCCTCAACCGCGACACCGAGCGCATGGTGATGTCCGACATCATCTACGCCGCCGCGCAGCCGGCCGGCTGGGTGCTGATCAAGGAGCCGACCGAAAAGGAGCGCCGCTTCTGCAGGAAGCAGGGGCTGGAGCTGATTGAGGCCGATGTCTTCGATCTGATCGGTGCCGACGCCTTGGCTGCCGCTTAGGCCGGCAAGCTTGCCTGATGCTGTTGGGTAACGGTGTTGGGTAACGCTGTTGGGTAAATTTTCGCCAGAATAATTTCAAACCTGTAAGGAAAAACCATGCTGCTTGATCGTTACGAATCCCGTTTCTTCAACGCCAACTTCAAGGAAACCGCCAGTGCCGCCGGCTGGGTTGCCTACCGCGGCGAATTCATCCTGAAGGAAGGCGAAGTGGCCGATGCCCAAGGCCGTCGCAAGCCGCCGACCGAATTGCTCAAGCAGGCCGTGATGCTGGCCGAAGGCGATGAACTCAGGCTGGTGGCCGGTTCGCTCGACGAACTGCAGCAGTTCCCCTTCCTGCTCGACATCGTCGGCGCCGATTTGAATGCCGGAACGATCGCGGTTTTCTTTACGGTGAATATTCCGAAAGCATTCGTTGCGACGGTCAACGGCGCCTCGGTGGTTTTTATTCCGCTGGTGCAGGGAATGGTTTGGAATGAACTGAGCGACCTGGTGGGTTTGGACAAAGGCGACTTCAAGGGGCAGAGCCCTGCCGACAAGGTCGTCACGGTATTCAAGGCACTCAAGGCCAAGCAGTTCAAATCACCGGAAATGAGCCTTGCCGACGCCATGCAAACGACCAACAACGCCAAGCGCGAAACGCACGGGGCCATTTGATGCCTTGGGATGAGCGCTACCGTCTCGGCGTCGCGGAAATGGACGCCACGCACCGGGAATTCATCGCCGCCGCCGATGCGCTGCTCGCCGCCTCCGACGAAGCCTTTCCGGCGCTTTTCGCGCACCTGCACGAGCATACACGCCTGCACTTCGAGCACGAGGGCAAGCTGATGAAAGCCTGCCGCTTTCCCGCCATCGGCGAGCACAACAGCGAACACCTGCGCGTGCTCGGCGAACTTGCGCATTTCGCGCGCGGCGTAGCGGCCGGCCGCCTGGGGACGGCAAGAGCCTACGTCAAAGCGCTGCCGGAGTGGTTCAACAGCCACCTGGCGACGATGGATTCGGCGCTGGCGGCTTGTCTCAAGCGCGGCTAGTTCAGGTTGTAGAGCGGGGCGCATTGCACCAAGCAAGGTGACGGCTCTACGTCACTGCTACTCTCAAGGCTTATTTACGCGAGTCAGTGCGATGAGATCGGCGGCTTGCCGCGTGCAGGCCTGGTGGATTCCCTGGTCGATGCTTTTCAGCCAGCGTTTCGGAATGGCGTCCAGGCCGTAGCGGGCGCCGGCCAGCATGCCGGCGATGGCGCCCGTGGTGTCGGCGTCGCCGCCGCGATTCACCACGTCGATCAGGCACTCCTCGAAGCTGTTCGTTTCGAACAGCGCTTGCAGGACGGCCTGCATGGTTTCGACCACGTAGCCGCTCGGGTGGTCGCGGCGCTTCTTGTCGAAGGCGAAAACCGGGTGCTGGCGGACCAGTGCCTCGGCCCGCTGCTCTTTGACTTCGCGCGCATCGCGGCCGGCGAGAAAATCCTGCACCATCAGGATCAGGGTCTCGCAGGCCGCGTCGGAGTGCGGGTTGTGATGCGTGACGTGAGCCTGGGCGCGGCTGGCGGCAATGGTTTTGTCCTCCGCCTGGCCGTAGCAGGCCAGTGCCACGGGCAGAACGCGCATCGCCGCGCCGTTGCCGGCGTCGTGTTCGGACGGCGGTGCTTCCGGGTTGCCGCTGCCGCGGAAGGTGATCAGGTTGCGCCGCACGGTGTTGCCGATATCGACCGGCCGGGCGCGCATCCAGGCGTCGAAGGCCTTGGCCGCGGCCAGCGCCTCGACGCAGCCGCGCGCGAGGATCGCGTCGCCGAGTGCCAGCGACATCGTGGTGTCGTCGGTGACCTGGCCGGCTTTCAGGCGCAGCCAGCCGCCGCCGGTGATGTCGCGGTGCACGCCGTGCTGGTGACGGATTTCGTTGGGGGTGAGGAACTCGACGGTGGCGCCGAGGGCGTCGCCGATCGCCAGGCCGAGGTAGGCGGCGCTGGCCTTGCCGAACAGCGGCGAGAGCCAAGGGGGCGGTGGCACAGCGCGGCCGCGCACGGGGGCGGTACGGGCGATCAGTTCTCCGGTCCAAAACATTTTGCGTAATCCTTGCATTCGCCGCAGGAGGGAGCGGGGCAGACGTAGATGCCTTCGCGCGAACAGAACTGGCGGTAGAGGAACTTCTTCCACTTCATGTCGCCGATATTGGCGCGCGCGAGTTCGGGGAAGTTGATCCACATCAGCCGGCTCAGTTCGTCACGGCTGGCCAGACCCAGATCTTGCCACAAATGGTCGCGGCCCGCGCAGGCGGTGGCGATGATGTCGGCGATCCAGCATTCCGAATCGTTCCGGTTGGCGCGGTGGTCGAGCAGCAGTTTTTGCAGATCGCCGTGTTCAGGAATACTCGCCGGAATGTCATCGGTGTTGCTTGCGGCGGCAAGCAAGGTGGTGTTTGACGGCGTGTCGGGGCAATAGTCGGCGAGCAGTTGCGCATGGCGTGCCAGGCCGAGGCCGAGATGCGCGGGCAGGCAGCCTTCGCCGGCGCGCTGTCCGGCGATCAGGCTGGCGAGCAGGGGACGGTTCGGATCGGCCGCCGCCGCGGCCGTTGCCGGCGTGGCCAGCAGTTCGGCGAGCAGCGTGCTGCGGCAGGGCAGGCGATCCGGGCCGTTCATGGTCGTCTCACTTGCTCGGATACTCGACGAGGATGTCTTCGTCGCGCACGATCATCTGGCAACCCAGGCGCCACTGGGTCGGCGGGATGTCGTCGACGTACATCTGCTCGATCTGGGCCTTGGTGATGTGGCCGAGTTCGGTCAGCGCGGCGACTTCGCGCACGTTGAGCGGGCCGCCCATCGGGTTGCGCTTGCCGTCGAGCGACGAAACCTTGACCAGGCAGGTGCCGCAGTTGCCTTCCTGGCAACCGAAGTCGATCGGGATGTGGTGTTCCTTGGCCAGATCGAGGATGGTCTGGGTGTGGCTGCCGGCCACGGCGTAGACGGTCTTGTCCTTGTGCAACGGGCTGCTGAAAGTGATGAGGGCCATGCGTGCTTCTCCTGGTTGAGCGGTTGGTGTGAGGGGGATTCTTATGCCTGCTTATGCCGGCCGGACGACGATTTCGCCGCCGATGATCTGCGCCTGGCAGGCCAGGCGGTGGCCGCGCGCGGCCATGTTGTCCTTCAGGACCTGCGCTTCGAGAATGCTCGGCGCGGCGAGGTTTTCGGCGCCGGAGACGACGCGCGTCAGGCAGGTGCAGCATTCGCCTTCGCGGCAGCCGTAGGTGATGCCGGCGCCGACTTTTTCCGAGACTTCGATCAGCCGGGTGCCGGCCGGCACGGTGACCGAGATGCCGATATCCTCGAAGGTGACTTTGGCTTTTGGCATGGTTTTCTTCCTGTGTGGTGATTGGACAGGTGGGACTGGGTGATTCAGGCGAGCGTCGCCAGATCCAGCTCGCGGTGTTCGAACTGGCCGGTCAGGTGGCGGGCCAGGTTTTCGCCCAGCGCGCGGCAGTCTTCGAGTTCGCTGGCGTCGGGCACCAGCTTGATGCGCAGGCCTTCGACCGGCACGCGCAGCTTGAGGCCGCGCAGGCGGTCCTCGATCAGGCGCACCGCCTCGCCGCTCCAGCCGTAGGAGCCGAAAGCTGCACCCAGCTTGCCCTTGATGTTGACGCTGGTGAGCGAGGAGAGCAGGTTCCAGATCGGCCTGACGGCGTCGCCGTTGATCGTCGGGCTGCCGAAGGCGAGGCCGTCGGCTTCCTCGACGAGGTCGGTGAAGATGTCGCGTTCACCACTCTGGCCACCTTCGCCGCCCTCCAGGTCGTAGAGGGAGACGCGTACGCCGGGGATGCTTTCGGCGCCGGCCGCGATGGCTTCGGCCATGCGCCGCGTATTGCCGTAGGCCGAGAGGTAGAAGACGAGCAGCGTCTTTTCGCCGCGCGCTTCGTTGCACAGGCGCGGCGTCGCCAGTTCGCGGTAGCGGTGCACATAGTCGCGCGGCATGTGGCGCAGGATCGGGCCGTGTGCCGGGGCGATCAGCTGGAGGGGGAGCGGCTCGATCAGCGCCAGTGCGTCGAGCACGTATTCGCGGAAGGGCCGCATGATGTGCGCGTAGTAGTACTCGAACGAGAAGCGGAAATCGCCGACGCGGTCGTTGAACAGGCGCGCATCGCAGAAATGGCAGCCGAAGACGTCGCCGGTGAACAGGATGCCGTCCTCCTCGAGGTAGGTGCACTGCGTGTCCGGCCAGTGCAGGTAAGGCGTGTGCAGGAAGCGCAGCGTGCGGCCGCCGAGGTCGACGGTGTCGTCGGTGGCGACCGGCGTGTATTCGGGCGGCGCGGCAAAGCTCGGCTTGAGCAGCGCTTTCAACATCATCTGCGCGCGGCTCGACAGGTACACGCGGGCCTGCGGCGCGCGGCGCAGCAGTTCGGGCAGCGCGCCGCTGTGGTCGGGCTCGAGATGGTTGAGGACGATGGTGGTGATTTCGTCGTAGCGCGCGACCGATTCCAGGCGCCGGAAAAAATCGTCGGCGAAGCTCTCCTTGACTGTATCGATCACCGCCACGCCCATTTCGCCGCGCACCACGTAGGCGTTGTAGCTGGTGCCGTTGGCGGTTTTCAGGATGAGGTCGAAGCTGCGCAGATGCGGGTCGAGGGCGCCCACCCAGTGGACGCCCGGAGCGATCTCGACGGCCCGGTCAGTGAGCGCCGCAGCGGCCATGGCTGCTTTCTCCGTGCCCGGCGCCTTCGTCGTGCGCGTGGCTGCCGCAGCTGCCGTGGCCTTCGGGGCCATGCACGCAGGCTTCGATATCGCCTTCCGGCAATTCGACGTTGTTCAGACCGATCCACGCGTCGACTGCGGCCGTGTCGAAACCGACGCGACGTTCTGCACCGCCGCTTTTCTCAATTTCCATCAACGGACGGCGAATGAGCAGCGGATTGTCGAGCAGCAGATGCAGCGCCTCCTCGAAGCCGAGATTTTCGGGCACGATCTCGCCGGATTTGACCGCCGGCGCGCTGCGGTTGAACCACTCGCCGATCTCCAGCTTGCCGAGAAAGGCGAGCAGCCGGTCCGCCGTCCACGCCTCGCTTTTCAGGCTCCTTGCCAGCACCGTGTGGCCGGCCGCGGCAAGAAGAAGCTTCTGGCGCAGATTGCCCTTGCAGCCCGGCTTTTCGTAAAAGGTGACGACGGCCATCAGGCAGCATCCTTGTACAGGCCCAGCTGGATCAGCTTGGCGAGCGGGATGTTGGTCAGCGAACTGGGCGGATTCAGATAGCTTCCCAGCTCATCGACGATGGCGCATTCGATCGGGCAGATCGCGGCGCATTGCGCTTCGGCGTGGTCGCCCAGGCATTCCGTGCACTTCTGATCGTCGATCAGGAAGTGCGGGGTGTCTTCGTAGATCGCCTCGTTCGGGCAGACATCGACACAGGCCCAGCAATTGACGCAGGCTTCGGTTATTTGCAGGGCCATTTACGCAGCCTCCTTTTTGGCGACGGGCAGCGCCAGCTTTCCATTCGCGGCCATTTCCTTATAAACCGCCAGCACCGCGTCCTCGATCGCTTCCATCGCGTGTTCGCCGTTCGGCATGATGCCGTTGGCTTCGAGCTTGCCCCAGGGCTCGTAACCGATCTTCGAGCAGAGGACGACTTCGCAGCCGGCCAGCGTGGCAATGGTCTTGTCGAGCACCGATTCCGGCTCGGCAGCGCCCGCTTCGTCACCCTCGCCACAGGTATCGAGGCCGCTGCAGTAGAGGTCGGTCTTGCGGTGGCTGATGAAGCGCACGCCGTTTGGCGAGGCTTCGTAGATCAGGAACTCGCGCGCATGGCCGAAGTGCTCGGCGACGACGCCGTTCTTGCCGGCGACGGCCATCAGCACGGAACGCGTGTCGGCCGGGATGCCGTGATCGACCGGCGCCGGGGCGTGCAGGGCGCGCTTGGCTTCCAGCTGGCCGATGATCTTGTCGTGCACTTCCTTGCGCCGGACCATCGCCGCTTCGTAATCGACCTCCATGACGTCGATCTTGTCCATGGTGAATTCGTCGCCCCGGTCTTCGCCGAGCAGGCCGACCGCGTCGGCGCGGCACTGGCGGCAGTGCCGCATCATCGCCATGTCGCCGGCGCAGGCGTCCTGCAGGTCCTGCAGTTGCGCGGCGGTCGGCTCGGGCTGTTCCATCAGGCCGTAGTAGGTGCCGTGCTCGGCTTCGGCGATCAGCGGCATGACGTTGTGCAGGAAGGCGCCCTTGGCCTTGACGACCTTCGAGACTTCCTTGAGATGCTGTTCATTGACGCCGGGGATCAGCACCGAATTGACTTTGACCAGGATGCCGCGCTCGGTCAGCATCTCCAGTCCTTTCTGCTGCTGCTCGATGAGAATCTTCGCGCCCTCGACGCCGCGGATGCGCCGGTTCTCCCAGAAAATCCACGGGTAGATCTTCGCGCCGACTTCCGGGTCGATGCAGTTGATCGTGATCGTCACGTGGTCGATGTTGTAGCGGGCGATCTCGTCGGCGTACTGCGGCAGGTTGAGGCCGTTGGTCGACACGCAGAGCTTGATGTCCGGGGCGCGCTCGGCGAGCTGGCGGAAGGTCTCGAAGGTGCGGCCCGGGTTGGCCAGGGGGTCGCCCGGCCCGGCGATGCCGAGCACCGTCATCTGCGGGATCTCGGCGGCCACCGCGAGCACCTTCTTGATCGCCTGATCCGGCGAGAGCAGTTCGGAGACGACGCCGGGGCGCGATTCGTTGGCGCAGTCGTACTTGCGGTTGCAGTAGTTGCACTGTATGTTGCACGCCGGCGCGACGGCCACATGCATGCGGGCGAAGTAGTGGTGCGCTTCTTCCGAATAGCAGGGATGGTCCTGCACCTTGGCGCGAATGTGGTCCGGCAGATGGCCCAGGGCATCCGGGGCTGTGCCGCAGCCGCTGGACGCACAGCCGCCGCCTGCAGCGGGCGCTGCGTTGCCGATAACGGGTAGTTCCACGATGTAGGCTCCTCGAATGCTGTTGCTACCTTTCAGCAATCGTTGTGCCAGCGTTTAAAGCGTTGTTAAAACAAGGTGTTGTTGCTTGTCCTCGGTGTCGTGTGTCGGGCCTTTGTTGCAAAGTCGACAGGACAGGGGGTTTGTTGGCGCACTCGATTCCGACTTGCCGATCCCGTGACGCGCTTCGTTGATGGATATCAAGGAATGCTATGACCTTCGGCGTAGATTGTTTGCTACGGGGTCTGTTTGTTGGTTGCATCCGCGCCACCGGCAGCCCCTGCGCTGGCTAGGGGGGCGTCATGTCCTTTTCAATGCATCTGAGCCATCTCAATACCCGTCTGCGGTCACTTCCGGCCTTCCGCCACCTGTCCGGCCTGGAAGAGCGGTTGATCGCAATCCAGCCACGGCTTGGGAGTTTCGCCGCCTATTTGATTACGCTGGCGATGATGCTCGCTGCGCTCTTCGCACGTCTGGCGCTGTGGCCGTTCGATGCCGGGCTGCAGTACATCACTTTCTTTCCGGCCGTCGCGCTGGCGGCGATCATTGGCGGCTTCGGGCCCGGACTGTTCGCCACCGGCATCGGTATCGGGTTGGCGACCTTCGTCCTCACGCCGCCTTATTACGCGTTTTCGATCGATGCCCTGCAAGCAAGCCTCTGGTCGAATCTCGTCTTCCTCTTCGACGGGATCGTCGTCTCGTCCTCGATCGCGGCCATGCATCGCTATCGTGCGAGGTTCGGCGTGAAACTGAAAGAGGCGGCACACAACGAGTTGCGCCTGCGTGCGGTCAACGAGGTGCTGACCGAGCGCACACAGGAGATCGTCGCGCTCAACGCCGATCTGCTGTGCAAAGCCGTCGACGCCGATTCGGCCAACCGCGCCAAGAGCACCTTCCTGGCCACCATGAGCCATGAGATTCGCACGCCGCTCAATGCCGTCATCGGGCTGACCGGGCTGCTCGCCGAATCGCCGCTCAATCGGCGCCAGCGCGACTACGCCGACAAGATCCAGCTCTCGGCGCAGGCCTTGCGTACGCTGATCGACGACCTTCTCGACTTTTCCCGGATCGAAGCCGGCGCGGTGCGTCTGGAGCAGGCGCCTTTTTCGCTCAACGCCATTCTGCGTACGACCGCCGCGGTCGCCTCGGTCGGCACGCGCGGCAAAGCGATCGAAGTCCTGTTCGACGTGGCGCCCGAGATCCCCGACGCGCTGCTCGGCGACGCCCTGCGTCTGCAGCAGATCCTGCTGAATCTGACGAACAACGCCAGCAAGTTCACCGAGACCGGCGAAATTGTCATCTCGGTGCGCTGCGCGGCCCACGAAACAGTGCAGGCGGGGCAGGTGACCCTGCAATTCGCCGTGCGCGACACCGGTATCGGCATTGCGCCCGAGCAGTTGGACCGGATTTTTGACGTATTCACCCAAGCCGATGTGTCGACCAGCCGGCTCTACGGCGGCTCCGGACTCGGTCTGGCGATCAGCAGCCAGCTCGCCAGGCTGATGGGCGGCCGGATTGAGGTCGAGAGCGCCGTGGGCCGGGGCAGCGAGTTCCGCTTCGCGGTGACGCTGGCATTGGCGGACGGCGCGCCGTCAGCCGATTTGCCGGTCACTCCACGAGTCTGTTCGGCAACCGATTCGCCAGCCAACTCGCCTGGCTTGCGCATCCTGATCGTCGATGATCATCCGCTGGCGCGCGAGATCCTGAGTAAGGCTTGCGCCGCATTCGGCTGGCACGCGACTGCGCTCGATTCGGGCGCGGCGGGCCTGGCCGAACTGCGGCGCAGTGCCGCCACCGGGCGCGACTACGACCTGCTGCTGCTCGACTGGCAGATGCCCAGCATGGACGGCCTGGCGATGCTCAGGCAGGCGTATGCCGCGCCGGACATCGCCCTGCCGCTGGTCGTCCTGATGGCGCCCACCTTCGAGCTGGAGCAGGCCATCGCCGCCAGCGACGATCTGCACGTCGACGGCATTGCCGCCAAACCGCTGACGCCGGCCAGCCTGTTCGAAGCCGTGATGCGGGCGCATTCGGGCGAGCCCGCCGACAGCTTGTCGGCACCGGGCAAGGCGGACCGGCGCCTCGCCGGCATGCGCCTGCTCGTCGCCGAAGACAACGCGCTCAACCAGCAGGTGATCGAGCAGATCCTTAGCCGCGCCGGGGCCGAGGTGGTGCTTGTCGAGCATGGACGCGCCGCCGTGGACGCGCTGCGCACGCCGGGCTTGCTGCGTGCGCCTTTCGACGCCGTGCTGATGGACATCCAGATGCCGGTCATGGACGGCTACACCGCGACGCGGGTCATCCGCGAGAAACTGGGGCTGGTCGATCTGCCGATCATCGCCGTCACCGCCCTGGCCCGGCGGGAGGATCGCGATAAATCCCGGCTTGCCGGCATGGTCGGGCATCTCGTCAAACCGCTCGACGTCGACGATCTGCTCGAGGTCCTGCGTCCCGGGCGCCCGGGCAGCGCGGCACGATCTACTCCCGTACCGGAAGCCGCCTTGCCGCCCGCCTTGCCGCTTTTCCCGTTACCGGTCCTCGATGTCGCCGCGGGCCTGCAGAACTTCGGCGGCGACGAAAGCAAGTGGCGGGAACTCTTGCACCAGTTCGTCGCGCGCCATGCGGCCGACGTCGGGGCAGCACGCGGCCTGTTCGACGCCGGCGATGCCGGCGGTGCCGCAAGGCTCGTCCATGACATGTGCGGCGTTGCCGGATTCCTGCAGGCCACGGCGCTCGCGCGCCTGGCGGCAGCGACCGAGGATGCCTTGCGGAATGGCCGTGCCGAGGCGCTCCCCCGCTTGTTCGATGAACTGCAAACCGCGATGCATGCGCTCGAGACCTCGGTCGATCGACACGAAGCCATGGCCTAGGCCGTCTGCGCGTCTCGGGTCGGCCGCTCGCTACGCCGGCAGCGGCGCCGGGGTGAGCGGCGCGCGGCCGGTGGCGAGGTAGGTTTCGCAGCGCTCGATGTACTCGCGGGTGCTCTTGGGCATCGGCGTCCGGGCGCGGGCGATGTAGAAAACCAGGTCGCGGCCGTTGCGGATCAGCTGCAGGCCGTCCGAGATGCTGTGCCGGGCCGCCTTCTTGTCGGCCGGCAGGGCTTGCGGCTGCGGGGCGAAATTGGCGAGGCGTTCGGCCGCGGTGACCAGTTGCGCCCAGACGTCGAAAATGTCCGGATCGGTGCGCAGGGTTTCGGTTTTGACCTTGGCTGCCTGGGCAAAGTCGCGAATCGGCGCTTCGATGTTTTGAAAGGCGGGAACCCGGGTGAAGTTGGCGACCATCGCTTCGGCGATCCGGTCGATGTCGCGCATGGTTTGGCCGATCTTGATGTAGCGGCTTTCGTAAAAATCCTCGACCGGAATCGAGAAGGCGCGGAAGGGCTCGCCCCAGAGCTCGTCGATGCCTTCCTCGCCGCTGCGGTGCAGGACGAAGCGGCCCAATTCCATGGCTTCGAGCAGGCAGCGGCCGCATTCGCGCATCAGCGCGTCGCTGCTGTTGATTTCGATGCCGTCGGCCTGCAGTTCGACGAGTTTCCGGAAAATGTCGGTGGCCCGGTTGAACAGCGCGCCGGCCAGCATGGCGGCCTTGACCCGGCGGCGGGGCGGGTCGGTTTCCGCCTCGTAGTTTTGCCGCGCCTCGCCCAGGCGGGTGCCGGGGATGTTCATGCCGTGCTCGGTGTGGTTGAACAGGCGCCGGGTAAGCGCTTCGATCAGCTGCTTCTTGGCATCGAGCGAGTTGGTTGCAACCAGATAGGTCTTGATCCAGTAACCGTCGTAAAACACGCGCTCCTGCCCGCCGATCATGCGCCGGGTGCCTTCCGGTACGCGGTCGTCGAGCGCTCGCTGGTGTTCGAGGGAATGTACGTTTGCCATGGTGAACCGCCGTTAATCTACTTAGTCAATGGCAAGCAAAAAACGTGCGGCGAGTTGCCGATTTTTTAAGAGATTGAATCGATGGGGAAAGCCGATTTTGCGGGGCGCGCGAGTGAAGAAAACCGCCCCGAAGCCGCCCCGCGCAGCCCTGTTTTGGTGCGCGCTGCTAGCCGAGCAGCGCGACGGACTTGATTTGCGCGCGCAGGGCGAGGCCGGCGCGGATCTCGAGTTTCTCGGCGGAGCGCCGCGTGATGCGCGCCAGCAGCGGCTCGCCGGCGACATCGAGGCGAATCAGCACGTGGCCCGGCGTATCGGTCGGCGCCAGATCGACCACCGTCGCGGCGACACAGTTCAGGATGCTCGACAGCATCGGCGGGACCAGCGTCAGGCTGACGTCGCGGGCGTGGACGCGGCAGCGCAGCGGCGTGCCGACCGGCTCACTGCGGCGCGACACGAAAATCTGGCCGCCGCCAAATTCGAGCCGGGTCAGGTCGTCGGCTTCGTGTTCGGCGACCTGCGCCTCGATCACCACGCCGGCGTCGTCGGCGAAGAGGGCGAAGGCGGCGGGCAGGTCGATGCGGCTCAGCACCTGCTTGAGCGGGCCGCTCGCCACCACGCGGCCCTGTTCGAGCAGGACCAGATGATCGGCCAGGCGCGCCACTTCGTCCGGCGCGTGGCTGACATAAACGACCGGGATCGACAGCTCGCGGTGCAGGCGCTCCAGGTAGGGCAGGATCTCCAGCTTGCGCTGCAGGTCGAGCGCGGCGAGCGGCTCGTCCATCAGCAGGATTTTCGGCGCGCTGAGCAGGGCGCGGGCAATCGCCACGCGCTGGCGCTCGCCGCCGGACAGCTGGCCGGGCGCGCGCTCGAGCAGTTGCGCGATGCCGAGCAATTCGGCGACTTCGGCCAGCGCAAATCGGCGTTCGCCGGCCGGCGCGTGTTTTTGAACGCGTTTCTGGCCAAACTCCATGTTGCCGTGCACCGAGAGATGCGGGAAGAGGCTGGCCTCCTGGAACACGACGCCCAGCGCGCGCTGGTGCGGTGGCACGAAGAAGTCTCGCGCCTCGTCCTGCCAGACCTCGTCGCCGATCGCGAAATAGCCTCCCGGCGCGCGTTCCAGACCGGCCATCGCGCGCAGGCAGGTCGTCTTGCCCGAGCCGGAATGGCCGAACAGCGCGCTGATCCCGCGCTCGGGCAGCGTGAGGTCCATGTCGAGCTTGAACTCGCCGCGCTCGACACAAAACCGGGCCTGGATTTCGCCGCTCATGGCGTCTGCCGCCGCGCCGGGTTCAAGCTGTTGAGCGCGAGCAGCACGACAAAGCCGAACAGCACCATGCCGCCGGCCAGCCAATGCGCCTCGGCGTATTCCAGCGCCTCGACGTGGTCGTAGATCTGCACCGCGACGACGCGCGTCTGGTCGGGGATGTTGCCGCCGATCATCAGCACGATGCCGAATTCGCCGACCGTGTGGGCAAAGCCGAGAATCGCGCCGCTGATCAGCCCCGGCCTGGCGAGCGGCAGGGCGACCGACCAGAATGTGTCCCACGGGCTGGCGCGCAAGGTCGCGGCGACTTCCAGCGGGCGCTCGCCGATCGCCGCGAAGGCGTTCTGGATCGGCTGCACGACGAAGGGCAGCGAATAGAACACCGAGCCGACGACCAGACCGGGGAAGGTGAAGGGCAGCAGGCCGAGGCCGAGCTGCTGGGTCAGGTGCCCGAGCGGACCGTTCGGCCCCATCGCGACGAGCAGGTAGAAGCCGATGACGGTGGGCGGCAGCACCAGCGGCAGCGCGACGACGGCACCGACGACGCCTTTCAGCGCCGAGCGCGTACGCGCCAGCCACCAGGCGAGCGGCGTGCCGATGGCCAGCAGCAGCACGGTGACGACCGTGGCCAGCTTGAGCGTGAGCCAGACGGCGGAAAGGTCGGCCTGCTCCATGGGCTAGTGGCGCGAAAAAAGGTCACGCAATTTGCACAGCGTGGTCGTGATGTCGAAGCGCGGGTCGGGCAGCGTTTCGCCGTCCAGGATGCGGCCGATGGCCACGGCCGGGTCGCTTTCGCCGGTGAGCAGCACGTCGGCGCCGCGCTTTTTCATGTGGCGGACGAAGCCGTCACCGGCGCTGGCGGCGACGACGACATCGACGCCGTCGAGCGGGTGCGGGGCGTCGTCTTCAAAGACGTGCAGCAGTTGTTCCTTGTTCAGATCGACGCGTTGCGGCGCCGGCAGTGCTTGATCGGAGTGGTGGCCTGACAGGTCATAAACCAGCCAGTGCCGGGTTTGCCCGGCGTGCCCGCTGACGGCGTTGAAGTCCTTGGTGGCGATGGCGATTTTCATGGGGAGTCGGTAGGTGGCTGGAGGTCAGGGGCTCAGCGCGGACAGTGTTCGGAAAAAGCGTAGAAGGCGCGGCCGGGCGTGCTTTCGCCGCCGTGGCGGACGATCCGGTGGATCAGCCAGCGATCGTCGCGCAGCCGCCAGGCGTGCACCGTTTCGCTGTAGGCGACGACCCGGTAGAAATCCTCGTCGTCGTCCGTCCGGCTTTCGTCGAGCGCATAGCCGTGCGCATAGTAGCAGGCCCCGCCGTCGACGTCGTAGCCGAAGCAGCGCCGGGCGGCGATCTCGTATTCGCGGTGTTCGACGAAGTCGAGCGGCACGATCGCCATGTCGCGCCATTCGGCGGGCAGGTGGGCGTTCCACGCCTCGTTGGGGCGGGTGGAACGCTTCGCCTGCTCGCGCCGGGGCAGGGCGTGGAGCAGGGAGTTGGGCAAGGAGTCGGGCCGCATGGTCAGCGCAACTCGTAGCCGTAGGACTTGATGACGGCGCGCGCCTTGTCTCCCTTGAGATAGGCCAGCAGCGCGACCGGCACCGCTTTGTCCCGGCCTTTGGCGAGCAGCACGGCGTCCTGGAGAATCGGCTCGTAGAGATTGGCCGGCACCATCCACATCGAGCCGCCGCCGAGTTTGCCGTCCTTGAATACCTGCGAGAGGGCGACGAAGCCCAGTTCGGCGTTGCCGCTGGCGACGAACTGCTGGGTCTGCGTGATGTTGTCGCCCTGGACGAAACGCGGCTGCAGCGCCGGCAGCACGCCGAGCTTGCCCATCGCCTCGATGGCCGCCGCGCCGTAGGGCGCGGTCTTCGGGTTGGCCAGCGCCAGGTGCTTGAAGTTGCCGGTCTTGAGGACGGCGCCGCCGGCATCGACCAGGTCGGGGTTGGCCGACCACAGGACGAGCTTGCCGATCGCATAGGTGAAGTGGCTACCTGCAATGCCCAACCCTTCTTTCTCGAGCCGGGCCGGGGTTTCGTCGTCGGCGGCGAGCAGTATCTCGAAGGGCGCGCCGTTGGCGATCTGCGCGTAGAACTTGCCGGTCGAGCCGAAGGCCAGCACGGCCTTGTGGCCGGTGTCCTTCTCGAACAGGGCGGCGATCTGCTGCATCGGTGCGGTGAAATTGGCGGCGACGGCAACCTGGACTTCGTCGGCGTGGGCCGAAAGTGTGACAAATGCGGCGGCAATAACGGCAAGCGGCAGGGCGGAAGGGCGTTTCATGGGCGTGCTCCTCGGATGGTCAGGCGTATTTGCAGAGAATGACGGCGGACGCCTTGAATACGGCGCAGGCCTGCGCGCCGACCGCGAGGCCGAGGCGCTCGACGCTGTCGTGCGTGACGACGGCGCAGACCGTCTTGCCGCTCTTCATGATCAGGGTGATTTCGGAATTCACCGGGCCGTCGTGGATGCGGCTGATCTCGCCCCACAGGTGGTTGCGGGCGCTGGTCCTGAGGTTGGGGTCGTTGAGCAGCAGCACCGACGACGACTTGACCAGCGCGCTGATTTCCATGCCGATCGCGAGCTCCAGCGTTTCCGCCGATTCCACGGTGATCACGGCGACGATTTCGTTCTCGTCGTCGAGCTTGAGGCGGACCTCGAAATCGACGTGTCCCTCGCGCAGCCCGACGATATGGCCGGCAAACTGGTTGCGGGCGCTGGTCTTCATCGACATGCGCTTGAGCAGTTGGCGAAACTGCTGGAAATCGCTGCTCTCGCCGTCGTTCATGCTGGCGCTCAGGCGATCGAGCGCCGCCTGGTACTCCGCTTCGAGCGCGCGGTAGAGGGCGATCGTCTTGCGCCCGTGTTCGGTGAGCTGCGTGCCGCCACCGTTCTTGCCGCCGGTCGAGCGCAGCACCAGCGGCCGGTCGGCCAGGTTGTTCATGGCGTCGATGGCATCCCATGCCGCCTTGTAGGAGAGCGGCACGGCCTTGGCCGCCTGCGAAATCGAGCCGTGCCGGTCGATGGCTTCGAGCAGCCGGATGCGGGTGTCGCCGAGGAAGCTGCCGAACTCGGTATCGACTTCCAGCCGGCTGCGCAGGCGATGTGCGATTTGCTCCATTTTGTCGTCTTTCTTACGCGATATTGGTATGTATATAACGATAACGTATTGCTGCCGGCCGACGCCGATTGTTTGTGGTTTCCAGGCCGTCGCTATGGTTGCTTGTTGCGAACGGGCTTGGTTACAGTGAGGGCATGCCCGTGTGAATGCGTTATTCTATATCGTATATAGCGAAAAGCGGGCCAGTCCCCAGTCAGCCCCCAGTCAGTCCCCAACTCGAGGAGATGAACATGAAGATCAGCGCACGTAACGTATTCGAAGGCAGCATCACCGCACTGGTCGATGGCAAGATCAATGCCGAGGTCGAAATCACCACGCCGGGCGGCGACCGCATCGTCGCCGTGGTCACCGAGGGCAGCGTCCAGTCGCTCGGGATGGCCGTTGGCAAGCCGGCGAGCGCTTTCATCAAGGCGCCGTGGGTGATGCTGATGGCCGGCGACAGCAGCCTGAAATTCAGCGCCCGCAATCAATTGGCCGGCACGGTGCAAAGCGTCGAAAAAGGCGCGGTCAACAGCGAAGTCGGCATCAAATTGACCGGCGGCACGCTGGTCTATGCGGTCGTCACCAACGAAGCGGTGATGGAGCTCGGTCTCAAGCCCGGCGTTCCGGCCAGTGCGCTGATCAAGGCCAGTCATGTCGTCGTCGGCGTGCCGGCCTGATTGTTGCGCTCAGGCGTCGAAATGCAGCGTCAGGCTGGCCAGCACTTTGGGGAGCGGCAGGTTTTCCTCGCTCTCCGGCGTGCCCGGCACCGGGTGCGGGTATTCGAAGAAGACACCGTAGGTGCCGGCGCGCTGGCCGTGCAGGTAGACATGGGCGCGCAGCGCGCTGAGTTCGCTGTGGCAGAGGGTGACGATGCGCGGGTCGCTGCCGTCGTCCGGCACGATGTCGCAGGCATCCATCACGCGCGCATCGAGCGACACCAGCACGCGGCGAATTTCGCGGTCCTTGCGCGCGGTCCACGGGTTCACGTTCATGACAGCAGCTCCGGTCGGATTTGCGCCAGCCAGGCGTCGAGGCGCTCTTCGCTGAGCGCCGGCTGGTTGATCTGGTCGAGGGCCAGACCGAGGAAATGATCGCCGTCGACGGCCTGCGAGGCGGCGAATTCGTAGCCGGCGGCGGGCCAGCGGCCGACCATGCGTGCGCCGGCGGCCTGTAGCGCGTCGTGTAGCAGGCCGATCGCGTCGACGAACTCGTTCGGGTATTTCTTCTGGTCGCCGAGGCCGTAGATCGCGACCGGCCGGCCGGCGAGATCGACGCCGGCGAGCTGCGGCAGAAATTCCTCCCAGCTCGGCTGGGCGAGCCCGGTGGACAGGCCCGGCAATTCGCCATCGCCGAGCGTCGAGCTGCCGAGAATCAGCGCGTCGCAGGCGAGGAAATCGGCCGGCGCGGCGCGGCCGATATTGACCGGCGCATCGGCGCCTCCCGGCCATTGCGCCGCCAGCTTTTTCGCGATCTGCTTGGCGATCAGGCGAGTGCGGCCGGTGTCGGTGCCGAAAAAAATGCCGATTCTTTTCATGATCATTTAGGCCGGCGCGGGGCCGTCCTGCGTCAGCTCTTCCGGCAGGCAGCCGACCGGGTTGCCGAGGATGCCATCCGGGCCGTTTTCGAAACGCACTAGGTAGATGTCCCGGCTTTCGTCCTGCTCGGCGACGCCGAAATGCACGACCACGCCGCGCGCGCCGGCCGGGGCGATCAGCCCTTCCTCTTCCTCGACCCCCGGCATGCCGCCGTCGTTGAGGATGTCTTCGGCGGCATAGACCATGTCGCCGATCTCGTAGTGAACGCTTGTCATGATCTCAGGCCCAGACGTCAGCCGGCGCCTTGAGGCGCTCGACGGGTTGATCGAAGAGCAGGTGCTCGTCGATGATCACGCCGATGTCTTCCGGCTTGACGCCGGTGTACATGACGCCTTCCGGATAGACCAGCACGCTCGGGCCGAGATGGCAGGGGCCGAGGCAGCCGGTATTGGTCAGCTGGAAACCGGAAGCCCACAGATTGCGTGCGGTGAATTCGTCCGAGAACGTCTGCCACACCTGCGCGCAGCTTTTTTCCTGGCAGGAACTGCGCGGGTGTCCGGCCGGGCGCCCCTGAACGCAGACGAGGACGTGTTTCTTGGGTCTGGGCATGAAGCTCTCCTTGTCGATGACTTGGTCATTGCAAGGGTGATGCCAGGTAGAAACCGCATTGATTCAATGGCTTGTGTTGTCGACGGCTTGTCGGGTTTGCGACAAGTGAGGGATTCAGGTCGGCGCAGGCGCTATTCGGCGCTCGATTGCTCTCTTATCGTTCTGCCAGCCTTCCGGAGCTGGCTCGACTGGCAAAAACAATCGTGGTGCGTCCCTTATTGTTGTGAAATTCCTAACGTGATTTCGCGTCACGCTACAGAGATTCGTAGGTTGTACGCACGAGGTCTGCACCGTACTTCCGTTCAAGTTTCCGGACCACAAAATGGCCGCGGCTCATGTCTTGAAAGTGATCAATGAACAACAAATTAATCCCGCCACCACCGACTGCCCCGATTATGGGAATCGCCATCGCTGCGGCCTTTTCTGAAACTTGAACCTGAAATCGCGCGGCGATAACTGCGATTAAGCGCGCAAGAGCCGGGGCACCTTCTTCGACGATCGTCTTTTCGGCCAGATACTCAGACGCTTCTGTTACCGCGCGGGCAAGTGCTCCTCTGACTGCAAAGTATCCAGACTCGGAAGAGTCGTCGTATTTGGATGGCCCGCCAAGGGCGAAGACTTCAAGGCAGGCAATTCTTGATTCGGCGGTTGTTAGAAGCTCGCCATGTGAGCGCCCGATGTCGGCTATGGAGCGCAACATAATTGTCGTGGAAACCGGCAATTCAATAACAAGCGCGGGAAGACCGAAAGCCCCTCCAATACCTCCGGATAAGGCGGCGGCGAATTTGTGCCAGCGAGGATAGGCTTCCTTGGTGTCTGAACCCATCGTGAAAAGGGCGCCTTTCAATGCAATCATTAGCGCGTCACGCGTGGCTATTCCAACCTTGTCACGCCAATTGTCCGGAAGTAGATTGAATCCCTTTTCAATGGGAGTGCCGAGCAAATTGGTAAGTTTGGCCGTAATGCCGGGATTCTCAAGAAGGTCCTTTGCTGCTTGAAGTTCTTGTATGTCTTCCAGTGACATAGGCATGAGTACTGCTCCTTGAAAATCCAACGTTTGACATGAGCGGCTCGCGGAGACCGTAGGCCGGAGTGAGTCCGCTCGATGGAAGGGGGGGCATCATTTTCGACAGCGAGGATGCTCTCCGGAAACTAGCGGAGAGGAGGCTCTGACTTGAGGGTGTCAGAATTTTTGTGTAAACGGTCATTTGGCAGGAAACTGCCGCGCATCAAGGAGCGATGATGACCGTAGCAAAGAAAGCCGTATCGAAGGAGTTGCTGGACAGCCTGCTG